>Ga0155548_159_pt1 | contig 33286 bp, 24 predicted proteins | sample RifCSPhighO2_12_FD_107205 | JGI IMG/M metagenome (GOLD analysis project Ga0155548, IMG submission 107205) | Sphingopyxis sp. RIFCSPHIGHO2_12_FULL_65_19
GGCGCCAGCTGCGGCCCGAGGATCAGGCGTGTGCGTTTTTCGCCGCCTTCGCCGGTTTCCTGTGCATTCGCCGGAACAGCAAGAAGCGCGAGCATGGTGACGAGCAGGGCGGAAGATTTGCGGCGATGGGTCATGCGAAATCCTTGTTGTTCCGCATGAAATTCCCTGCGGTAGCGTTTCGTTCCTGCATCTGGTCTTGAACGAAGATTATTACAATGGCGACCAGCCCGCCGTATCGTCGCTGTCGTCTTCACCGGGTTCGGGATGCCCGATCGCTTCGAGCAATTTGTCGAGGACGGCGGGCACACCCGCCCCGCTCGCGCCCGATAGGGCCATCACCGGACGACCGCTTTCCTGGGCCAGTTCGGCCGACAGGGCGGCGATCAGTTCCTCGTCGAGCGTGTCGATCTTGTTGAGCGCGACGATCACCGGCTTGTCGACGAGATCGGCGCCATAGGCCTCGAGCTCGTCGCGCACGATGCGATAGCTGGTCGCAACATCTTCGTCGTTCGCATCGACGAGGTGAAGCAGCACGCGGCAACGCTCGATATGGCCGAGGAAGCGGTCGCCGACCCCGGCGCCTTCGGCGGCGCCCTCGATCAGGCCGGGAATGTCAGCAATGACGAACTCCTGACCCTTGTGGCTGACGACGCCGAGCTGTGGGCGCAGCGTGGTGAAGGCATAGGCGCCGACCTTCGCCTGCGCATTGGTGACGCCGTTGATGAAAGTCGACTTGCCCGCGTTGGGCAGGCCCACGAGGCCCGCGTCGGCAAGCAGCTTGAGCCGCAGCCATACCCACATTTCCTCGCCCGGCCAGCCGGGACCGTGCTGGCGCGGAGCGCGGTTGGTCGACGTCTTGTAGCTCGCGTTGCCGCGCCCGCCGTCGCCGCCGCGCAAGAAGACGAGGCGTTCGCCTTCCTTTGTCAGGTCGGCGAGCAGGCTGCGGTCCTCGTCGTCATCGAGGATCTGCGTGCCGATCGGCACCTGGATGACGAGGTCGGGGCCGCCCGCGCCGGTGCGGTCGCGGCCCGCGCCGGGGGTGCCGCGCTTGGCCTTGAAATGCTGGGTGTAGCGAAAATCGATCAGCGTGTTGAGACCCGCGACGGCCTCGAAGATCACGTCGCCGCCCTTGCCGCCGTTGCCGCCGTCGGGGCCGCCATATTCGACATATTTTTCGCGCCGGAACGACACGGCGCCGGGGCCGCCGTCGCCGGACTTGATGAAGATTTTGGCTTGGTCGAGAAAATGCATGGCGGGGCCTTCAGGGCGTAAACTTGATTGCACATCAAGTTCCGTTCGTGTCGAGCGAAGTCGAGACACCCATCGAAGTGGCACAAGGCCGATGGGCATCTCGACTTCGCTCGATGCAAACGGAATGAGGGGATTGCGTCGGCTCCTAACGTCTAAAAGACGAAAATGCTACCCCTGTGCCGGTGGCTTGCCGCCATGTTCGGCCCAGAATTTGGCAATGCGTCCGGTGATCAGTTCGGTCGCGAGCACGCGCGACGTGTCGCGCGGCAGGCCCAGGGCTTCTGCCATCGGGCCACCGAGCTGCGCATCGCCCAATGCCATCAGCACCAGCGCGAGCGTATCTTCGTGCATCAGGCGCTTTTCATGGGCGTCGGGGGCCATGCCGTCGATCAGCTTGTGGATTGCGTCGATGATCGGGTCGAGTGCGTCGTCGTTGCCCGTCGCCACCATCCAGGTCGCGAGCGCCCCTGCGCCGCCACTGTTGAAGGCGTCGAAGGCGAGGTCGACGATCTCGCGCACATTGCGTTCGCCCGGCGGCGATTCGGCCATCTTCCGGCCGATGGTGTCGCACACGGTTTCGGCCTGATAGGCGGCGAGCGCCTTTTGCAGCCCGGCGGCGCTGCCGAAATGATGGAGCAGGTTCGCGTGGGTGCGGTCGATGCGCGCCGCCACCGCTTTCAGCGTCACCGCCGCGGGGCCCATTTCGATCAGGATGTGACGCGCAGCCTCGAGCGCCGCTGACCGGCTTTCCTCGGGACTCAATCGCTTCTTCACTATTGACATATATGTAAGTAAACCCTAGTTACTGGCTCCGACAACCCTTTTCGACGGTATGAACCATATGTCCAGCCTTTCCCATGTCCCGACCCCCGCCGATCTGTCGATCACGCCGCGTGACATGCGCTTTGGCCGCGACGACAAACAGGGCCGCTGGTGGCTGAACGGCGACCCGATCGCGTCGGCCTTTCACACCGCGCTGTCGGTGACCTTTCCCCGCGGCGAGGCGATGTTCATCGAGGCGGTGAAGGCGCACCGCGACGGCGTGCCGGACAAGCTGGCGCGCGAAATCCGCGCCTTTACCCAGCAGGAAGTCATCCACAGCCGCGAGCATGTCGTATTCAACAAGAAAGCGGCGGAGGCAGGTTATGACCTGTCGGAGCTGGAAAACGACGTCAACCAGGTGCTCGACCTGATCAAGACGCGGCCGCAGATCGTCAACCTGATGGCGACGATCGCGCTCGAACATTATACCGCGATGATGGCGGCCGTGATGCTGCGCGACGACAAAATGTATGCCGGCGCCGAACCCGAATGGGCCGCCTTGTGGAAATGGCATGCGATCGAGGAGATCGAGCATAAGGGCGTCGCTTACGACACCTGGCTGCATGCGACGAAGGATTGGAGCCGCTTCAAACGCTGGCGCGCCAAGTCGCTGATGATGATCCTGGTCACCACGCGGTTCTGGCCGAAGCGGGTGAAAGGCATGAAAAATCTGCTCAAGCAGGACGGCCTGACCGGATGGCGCGTCACGGCGCGTATCTGGTGGTATCTGCTCGGCACGCCCGGTGTTCTGCGCAAGAGCTTCCTTCCCTGGCTGTCCTATTTCATGCCCGGCTTTCACCCGTGGAACCACGACGACCGCGCGCTGATCGGCAAATATGAAAGCGACTATGCCGACGCGATCATGCCGGCGCATTCTTCACGGCCCGAACTGGCTGCTGCTGCCGCCTGATCGCGCGTCTCCGTAAATGCGGGGGTTCACGGCGGTTCGCATTACTCGCTGCCCTGCGGACAGCGGTTTCCGGCCCGAAGCGGACATTATCCTCCCTGTGACGCAGCCGTGGGGAGATGGCAGCGCGCCGCGCTGACAGAGGGGCTAGTGGCGCGACGCTGCGGCCCCTCCACCACACCTGCGGGGGCGATGCCCTCCCCATCGCAAGTCGGTGGAGATGGTCTAAGCCTTTGCTTTCCATTGCAAAGCCGACATCGGCCGCTCCCCCAAAAAACGCTTTCCTACATTCCGTCGCTGTGTCAGCCTTCATCCGGCTCTTTCATTTGGTGGATAGGCGCGGTCGGGGTCGCACTGCCGGGCGTGGCCCGCGCGGTCCTGATCGGGGGACGCAAGGGGCTGAACTTTCCTGAACTTTGATCGAAGTGGCGACAACGAAGGAAGGCACAACGGACATCTGCCGCTGACCGTTAGGCATTGCGCGCCATCAGCCCGCCGTCGACCGGGATTACCGCGCCGGTGATATAGCTCGCCGCCGGCAGGACGAGGCTGAGCGTGACATGCGCGACCTCTTCGGGTTCGCCATAGCGGCGGAGCGCGGTGCGGCGCCGCGCGAACACGGCCTTATCCTGGTCGGGCACCTTGTCGGTCATGCCTGTGCGGATCGGGCCGGGACAGATGCAGTTGACCGTTATGCCGTCCTTGCCCAGATCGACGGCAAGACCGCGCGTCAGGCCGACCACACCCGATTTGGCGGCGACATAGGGCGTGTCGCCGGGGGTCGCGCCCAGGCCTTCGGTCGAGGCGATGTTCACGATGCGCGCGGCGTCGCTCTGGCGGAGGAGGGGTAAAGCGGCGCGAACCATGCGCTGGTGCGCGGTCAGCATCACCGCGATCGCGCGGTGCCAGACCGCCTCATATTCATCGCCCGCATCGAGCGCGGCGAAGCTGGAAACGCCGGCATTGTTGATAAGGATATCGATGCCGCCGAAATGCGCGGCGATGGCGTCGATGGTGCGTTTGATCGCTTCACCGTCGGCGACGTCGAGCGCAAAGGCCTTGGCGGCCGGACCTGCCTCGGCTGCAACGGCCTCGCACGCGGCGAGGTCGAGGTCGGTGACGGCGACCTTCGCGCCTTCGCGCGCGAGCAGCAATGCGGTCGCGCGGCCCATGCCGTTTGCGGCGCCGGTGACGATCGCGACGCGGCCCGCGACCGAACGCGACAGCGGCGCGCGGCGCGTCAACGGAAGGGCGGCTCGTTGAAGGCGCGGAGTTTGCGGCTGTGCAGCTTGGCCCCTTCGTCGCGCATCGTCTCGCACGCGCGGATACCGATCTGAAGGTGCGCGGCGATCGCTTCTTCGTAGAAGCGGTTCGCCTGTCCGGGCAGCTTGAGCTCGCCGTGAAGCGGCTTGTCGCTGACGCAGAGCAAAGTGCCATAGGGGACGCGGAAGCGGTAACCCTGCGCCGCGATCGTCGCCGATTCCATGTCGATGCCGATCGCGCGCGACTGCGAAAAGCGCAGCGCGCTGTCGGTGTAGCGCAGTTCCCAATTGCGGTCGTCGGTGGTGACGACGGTGCCGGTGCGCATCCGCTTTTTCAGGTCGGCGCCGCTGGTGCCCGAAACCGACTCTGCCGCCGTCGCGAGCGCGACCTGCACTTCGGCGATCGGCGGGATAGGGATTTCGGGCGGCAGGACGCTGTCGAGGATATGATCGTCGCGAAGATAGGCGTGGGCGAGCACATAGTCGCCGATGCGCTGGCTGGGGCGCAGCCCGCCGCAGTGGCCGATCATCAGCCACGCCTCGGGACGCAGCACCGCAAGATGGTCGCAGATCGTCTTGGCGTTCGAGGGGCCGACGCCGATGTTGACCAGCGTGATGCCGCCGCCGTCGGGCGCGATCAGGTGATAGGCGGGCATCTGGTGCCGCCGCCACGCGCTGTCGGCGACCAGCGCGCTGGCGTTGACGCCGGGCTGGTCAACATAGAGGCCCGCGGCGCCCGCGAGCGCGGTGTAGCGGCCTTGCCCGACCTGGGCGCCCGCCCAGGCGACGAATTCATCGACATAGCGATGATAGTTGGTGAACAAGATGTAGCGCTGGAAATGCTCGGGCGCGGTGCCGGTATAGTGGCGCAGGCGCGCCAGGCTGAAATCGGTGCGTAGCGCGTCGAACAGCGCCAGAGGCTGGTTCGCGGCGGGATCGGCGCCGAACAGGCCGTCGGCAAGTTCGTCGCCGATGTCGGCCAGCTCGGTCGTCGGGAAATGGCGCGCCAGCTCGAGCGGCGTGACCCCGCCCATGTCGGACCCGTCGCTTGCGTCCAGCACATAAGGAAAGGGGATCTGTTGTCCCGTTTTTGTCACTTCGAGCGTGATGTCATAATGGCGCGCGAGCAGCCCAAGCTGGTCGCGCAGATAATCGGCGAACAGGTCGGGCCGCGTCACCGTGGTGACAAATTCCCCCGCGCGCTCGAACTGGCCGAAGGCAAGATTATGCCCCTTTTGCCCCTCGCGCTGTTCACCCGTCGTGACCAGGCGGATAGCGGGATAGTCGAACAGGCCGGTTTCCGCGGCATCGGCGGGCGGAAGGGTGCGATCGCGGACATAGGCGGCGATGGCGGATTTCAGATTGGTGACCGACGTGCGGAACGCGGTTTGCAGTTCGGCGATGATCTCGTCGACGAGCGCGGCAGGGTCGGGGGTTTCTTGCGATGAGTTCGATGTCATCGCGACGCTGTTGCACGAAAATATGACAAAAGGAAAGAGGGGCCGGTCGATCATCCCCGCGGCCGAGCCGTGGGGAGGGGCCCGCGCCCCAGAAGCGTGGCGGAGGGGCGGCGACGTCGCGCCATCAGCCCCTCCGTCAGCTACCTCCCCATCGCTGCGCGACAGGGAGGTTTTGAACGTTACAGCTGTTCGAGCATATGGTCGGCGCTCGACACCTTGAATTCGCCGGGGGCTTCGACATTCAGCTGTTCGACGACGCCGTCGTTGACGATCATCGAGAAACGCTGGCCGCGCTTGCCCATGCCGAACGCCTTGCCGTCCATCGTCAGCCCGACGGCTTCGGCGAAATCGCCATTGCCGTCGGCGAGCATCGTCACCGTGTCGCCGGCGCTCGCGCTCTTGCCCCACGCGCCCATCACGAACGCGTCGTTGACCGCGGTGCAGACGATTTCGTCGACGCCCTTTGCCTTCAGTTCATCGGCCTTGTCGACGAAACCGGGCAGATGCTTGGCCGAACAGGTCGGGGTAAAGGCGCCGGGAACCGAGAAGAGCGCGACCTTGCGACCCTTGAAGTAATCGGCGGTATTGACCTGCTCGGGGCCGTTTTCGGTGACCTTTACAAAGGTCGCGTCGGGCAGCTTGTCTCCGGTCTGGATCGTCATGGTCGGCATCCTTTTCTTTGAGGGGATTATGGTGGGCGAGACATTGGGGCGCGCCGTGCGCGAGTCAAGGATGGGCAGGGCGTGGTGGTCATTTTGGGCGATGGCGAGCATCGACCGATTGTGGACTCTCATGCCTCCCTAACCCGTTCGCATCGAGCGAAGTCGAGATGCCCTCGGGCTAGACTTGACGTCGATGGGTGTCTCGACTTCGCTCGACACGAACGGACAGAGAAATTCGGCGGCTAGCGACCAGAAGCGGCCGCTCTTCTCCCCTCCCGCTTGCGGGAGGGGCCGGGGGTGGGCATCGACGGTGCGATGGCCCACCCCGCTGCGACTAGCCAGCAAGCTGGCAAGTCTCGCTACCCCTCCCGCTTGCGGGAGGGGATGGTCACGCACCTCCTCAACGCCCGCTCACCATCCCATTCCTGCCACTGCAAAAAACGGCTGTCATTTTCGGTATGACAACGTTATCTTATCTGCACGATAAATGGATTCGGGGAGAGACATGTGGCGCAGATCGCCGATAAACGCCGCTGGCTCGTGGTCGGACTCGTCTTCGTCGCGATCGTCCTCAACTATGTCGATCGTCAAATCCTGGCGCTCTTGAAGCCGACGCTCCAGCTCGAATTCGACTGGACCGACCGCGATTACAGCCACATGGCCTCGGCCTTCCAGTTTGCCGCCGCGCTCGCCTTCCTCGGCACGGGCTGGTTCATCGACCGCGTCGGGCTGCGCTGGGGCTTCGCGATTGGTGTCGGCGTATGGAGCCTTGCGGGCATGGCGCACGCCTTCGCGACCACCGTGTCGGGCTTCATTGCCTCGCGCGCGGTGCTGGGCGCCGCCGAATCGATCGGCACCCCCGCCGCGGTAAAAACGGCCGCCACTTACTTCAACGCAAAGGAGCGAAGTTTCGTCCTCGGCCTCGGCGGGATTGCGCCGAACGTGGGTGCGATCCTGACGCCTTTGCTCATCCCGCTGATGGCGATGATGTGGGGGTGGCAGGCGACGTTCCTGATCGCCGGCGGCCTTGGCCTTGTCTGGGTCGTCGTCTGGCTGATGGTGCGCATCCCGGAACAACCGAACGCCGCGCGCGACGCGGCGGCGCCGAAGATCGCGTGGAGCAGCCTGCTGCGCGACCGCCGCCAGTGGGCCGTCATCCTTGGGAAAGCGCTCACCGACCAGGTGTGGTGGTTCCTGCTCTTCTTCATGCCCGACCTCTTCCACCGCGTCTTCGGCCTGACGCAGGGCACACTCGGCCTTCCGGTTGCTTTCGTCTATTTCATGGCCGCGCTTGGCGGCATCACCGGCGGTTACCTGCCATCCTATTTGATGGGCCGCCGCGGCTGGAGCGTGAATGCCGCGCGCAAGACGACGATGCTCATCTATGCGTTGCTCATCCTGCCCGTGCCCTTGCTCGTCGGCGTCGACAGCGCATGGACCGCGGCGATGATCCTTGGCCTGGCGCTCTTTGCGCACCAGGGATTTTCAACCAACCTGTTCGGGCTCACCACCGACGTCTTCCCCGCGCGCATCGTCGGCTCGGCGATCGGGATCGGCGCCTTTGCCGGCAATCTGTCGGGCATGGCGATGATCGAGTTCGCGGGCTGGTCGCTCGACACGGGGCGCGGCTATCTGCCGATGTTCCTCGTTTGCGCGGTCACCTATCTCGTCGCGCTCGCCGCGATCCACCTGATCCTTCCGAAGATTGTCGCGGTGGACGAGGAGGAGGATGGCGAGGTGCAGGTCCTGGCGCATTGATATCGCAGGCTCGTCATCCCTGCTTTCGCCGGAATGACGAGGCAAGAGCCATTTAACCTGAAATCAATGCAACAAACCTGCTTCCCTCTCATCCGATTATGGAGTATATGACAGCGATGTCAGATTTTCTTCCCGCTCCCGCGACCGTCAATCTCGCCGGTCATGACGTTGCTCCCATCGCCTGGGGCATGTGGCGCTTCGCTGGCGCCGATCTCGCCGCCGCCCGCGCGCGCGTCGATGCGGCGTTCGAGGCCGGGGTCACCCTGTTCGACACCGCCGACATCTATGGCTGCGACACGCCCGGCGGCTTTGGTTCGGCCGAAGCCTTGCTCGGCGATGTCTTGGCCGATGCGCCGGGCCTTCGCGACAAAATGGTTCTCGCGACCAAGGGTGGGATCATCCTTGGCGTGCCTTATGACAGCAGCGCACCCTATCTGACCTCCGCCATCGACATCTCGCTGAAACGCCTGCGCACCGATCATGTCGAGCTGTGGCAGATCCACCGCCCCGACCTGCTCACCCACCCGCAGGAAATCGCGCGCGCGCTCGAGGACGCGCACCGCGCGGGCAAGATCGGCGCGATCGGCGTGTCGAACTTCACGCCCGCGCAGACCGCGGCCCTCGCGAAATTCCTGCCCGTCCCGCTGGTCAGCCACCAGAGCGAATTTTCGCCGCTCCGCCTCGCCCCGCTCTTCGACGGCATCTTCGACCAGTCGATGGCCGAGGGCATGAGCTTCCTCGCCTGGTCGCCGCTCGGCGGCGGCCGCCTCGGCGATCCGGAGGGTGAGCGCACGCGCGCCGTCGCTGCGCTGCTTGACGCAAAGGCCGCCGAACATGGCGTTTCGCGCGCCGCCGCGACCTACAGCTGGGTCATGGCGCATCCGGCGCGCCCGATCCCGATCGTCGGCACGCAAAATCCGGATCGCATCAAGGAAATTCCGCAGGCCTTCGTGCCGCGCTGGACGCGCGCCGAATGGTATGCGGTGCTGCAAACTTCGATGGGGGAGAATCTGCCATGACCGACCGCGGTTGCGAAGTCAGCTGGTTTTCGGCGCTCTGCGACGATGACTATGAATTTCTCGGCGTTCCCGACCCGATGCTCAAGTCGAGCTGGGAGCATTGCCGCGACATCGTGGTCCAGGCCGATACCCTCGGCTTCGACAATATCCTCCTTCCGTCGGGCTATGCGCTCGGCATTGACACCACCGCCTTCGCCGCGGCGATCGCGACGATGGTGAAGAATATCCGTCTGCTGATGGCGGTGCGGATCGGCGAAAGCTGGCCGCCGCAGCTCGCGCGCCAGATCGCGACGATCGACCAGATCCTCGGCGGCCGCCTGACGGTCAACATCATCTCGTCCGACATGCCCGGCGAGACGATGGAGTCCGAACCGCGCTACCGCCGCACGGTCGAGGCGATGCATATCCTGAAGACGCTGCTCAATGGCGAGGCGCTCGACCATGACGGCGAGTTCTGGAAGCTGAAACTCGAACCCGCGCGCGTCGGCACGGTGTCGGGCAAGGCGCCGCCGCTCTATTTCGGCGGGCTTTCGCCCGCCGCGCGCGATGCCGCCGCCAAGGGTTGCGACGTCTTCCTGATGTGGCCCGACCGCGAAGAGGTCGTTCGCGACATCATCGCCGATATGACTGCGCGCGCCGCCGCTTACGGTCGCACGCTCAAATTCGGCTACCGCGCGCATATGATCGTGCGCGACACCGAGGCCGAAGCGCGCACCGCCGCCGACCGCCTGCTGTCGAAACTCGACGCCGCGAAGGGCGCCGAGATCAAGGCCAAGTCGCTCGATTCGCAGTCGTTCGGCGTCAACGCGCAGGTTGCGCTCCGCGAGGCCGCGTCCGACGACGGCTATGTCGAGGATAATCTATGGACCGGCGTCGGCCGCGCCCGCTCGGGCTGCGGCGCCGCGATCGTCGGCGACCCCGACCAGGTGCTCGCGAAACTGAACCGATACCAGGATATGGGGATCGAGGCGTTCATCCTTTCGGGCTATCCGCATGCCGCCGAAGCCGACCTCTTCGCTCGCCATGTGCTGCCGAAAATGAAGCACGGGCCGCTGGCGCTTTGACGCCCCTGAATAATCCTACTTCGTCACCCCGGACTTGATCCGGGGTCCATGAAGGACCGCGCCGCGCTCGCCGTTGTGGATCCCGGATCAAGTCCGGGATGACGACCCAATGTGAGGATTGCCCCGCCCCCACGTTTGAGACGTAGGAGAGAAGGGGACGGGGCGAGCGCGCTTAAGCAGCGCGCGACTTACTCTTGGATGAACAAGAGATTTTACCCCGCCCAAACCTGCGCATAAAGCGACGCCATCTCTTCGCTATCCGGCACCCGCGGATTGTTCGCCGGCGACCCCGACGCCGCCGCCTGCGCACACATCACCGGCACCAGCGCATCCCAGCGCGCCGCGTCGATTCCCCACGCCGCTGGCCCCGGCACTTCCAGCTCGCGGTTCAGGGCCGCCAGCTCATCGAGCAATCGCGCCACCGCCGCCTGGTCGCCCTCTCTCTCGTCGGCGACCCCCATCGCCCGCGCGCAATCGGCATAGCGATGGAGCGCCGCGGGCGCGGACCACGCCGTCACTACGGGCAGCAGCATCGCGTTCGACAGCCCGTGCGGCACATGGAAATGCGCCCCGATCGGCCGGCTCATCCCGTGCACCAGCGCGACCGAGCTGTTCGAGAAAGCGATCCCCGCCTGCGTCGCACCCAGCATCATCGCCTCGCGCGCCGCGGCATCCATCGGGTCGCTGCACACGCGGCGCAGATGGGGCGCGATCGCGCGCATCGCGAGCAAAGCCATCCCGTCGCTGAACGGGTTGGCGCGTTTGGACACATAGGCCTCGATCGCGTGCGTCAGCGAATCGATCCCCGTATCGGCGGTCAGCCGCACCGGCTTGGTGAAGGTCAGCTCATAATCCACCAGCGCCGCAACGGGCAGATAGGCGAGCCCCGGGCACAGCATCTTCTCGTCGCTCGTCTCGTCGGTGATGATCGTGAAGCGCGTCGCCTCCGACCCCGTGCCCGCGGTCGTCGGGATCGCGATGATCGGCAGGCCGGGCGCATCTTGCACATGCGGTGCCTTATAATCCGCCATCGCGCCGCCGAATTTGCCGAGCAACGCAATCGCCTTCGCGCTGTCGAGCGGACTGCCGCCGCCGAAGCCGACGACGCAGTCGTGATCGCCTTCGCGCAGGAACGCCACGCCGGCGTAGACCGACGCGACCGTCGGGTCGGGCACCGTATCGGCGAATACCCGCGCCGCGACCCCCGCCGCCGCGAGGCCATCGGTCAACGCCTCGACGCGCCCGCTGCTCACCAGCCAGCCATCGGTCACGATCAACGGCCGCGACAAGCCTAATGTCGCCAGCACCTCGGGCAATTGCTTCGACGCGCCGCCGCCGATGCGAAAAATGCGGGGCAGGGCGATACTCGCGATACTCAACTCACCATCTCCTCGCGGATCGAGCTCCGCGCCAGCCAGAATAGTCCCGACGCGACGGCGCCGAACAGGATGAAGATCATCAGCGACCAGCGCACGCCCTCCGCCGACCCTAGCCCCATCGGGCCTGAGAGGAAATCGCTGACCGCGCCGACGCCGAGAGGGCCCAATCCGAGCCCGAGCAGGTTGATGATGAACAGCAGCACCGCCGCCGCCGTCGCACGCGTCTGCGGCTGCACCAGCCCCTGCACCGCGGCAAAGCCCGGCCCGTACCACAGCGTGTTGAGCACTGGCGGAAAGGCGAACATGATCAGCGCGAACACCGCCGAATCGGCCATCAGCCCGGCGATGTAGAAGGGGATGCCAAGAAAGGTCGAAACCGCCGGGATCGCGACATAAGCGCGCAGGTCGCGCGCGCCATATTTGTCGGCGAGCTGCCCGCCCAGCCACGTCCCCACCGCGCCGGTCAGTCCGAGCACAATGCCGAGCGCGACGCCCAGAAAGCCCGTCAGCCCCAGCCCGAAGTCGCCCGCGATCGCCGTCAGTTCCGCCGCATGGTTGCGAAAGAAGAAGGGCGCAAGAAACGCCGCGGCGCCATAGCCGATGAACGCCTTGATCGCCGCAGCAAAGGCGATCAGCCAGAAGGTGCGCTTGCCGCGGATCTCCGCCATCGCCGTCTTGAAGTCGGGCCGCGATGCTTTCAACGCCGCCAGATCCGCGTGCATCTGGTGCCGCCGCGGTTCCTTCAGCGTCGTCCACGCGACGATTGCCATCAGCACCCCCGGCGCGCCCGCGAACAGAAATGCCGTCCGCCACCCATAAGCGTCGGCGATCAGCCCCCCCAGCGCAAGCCCGAGCAGCCCCCCCAAGGGAATGCCGAGCGAATAGAAGGCGAGGGCGGAGGCGCGCTTTTCCTTCGGTGTATAGTCGGTAATCAGCGAATGCGCCGGCGGCGTGCATCCCGCCTCGCCGATCCCCACGCCGATCCGGCACAGCACCAACTGGGCGAAATTCTGCGCAAAACCGCACGCGACGGTGAACACGCTCCACAGCCCCGCCGCGACCGCGATGATCCGCGGCCGGTCGCCCGTTTCGGCAAAACGCGCGATCGGAATGCCGAGCACGGTATAGAAAAGCGCAAAGGCGAGGCCGGTCATCACGCCGAGCTGCCAGTCGGCCAAGTGCAGCTCATTCTTGATCGGCTCGGCAAGGATCGAGACGATCTGCCGGTCGAGAAAATTGAGGATATAGATGATCAGAAGCACCGTCAGCGCGTAGCGACGATACGCCTTCGACACGGGTGACAGGACGGGCGGGGTGGGGGCTTCGGTGATCATCTCATCCTCTCAATCGTTCTTTTCTTGCCGCCGCCAAGCCTCGTGATCCCCGGCGAAAGCCGGGGCCGACGAAGGAGAGCGCGGTATTCTCATTCTGGGCCCCGGCTTTCGCCGGGGATCACATGGCCAAGGCCAATTGACTCCCACCTCTGACACGATATGACAACGTTGTCTGAAAGGAAAGCCATTGCCCCAATTGCTCGTTCTCCAATCGGTCTGGGGCCTCGACAATTGCCCCGGTTTCGACATCGAAAACCGCCTCGACGAAGCCTTGGCCGAAGTCATTGCCGCGGGTTTCGACGGCGTCGGCGTCAACCTGGCGCGCACCGCGCGCACCGATGGCGTTGCGCGCGCGATGAACCCGCTCGGTCTCGCGTGGGAGGGGCAGGTGCTCGTCCACGACGCCGGCCAGCTGAAGCACTGGATCGGCGAAGCGCACCGCCTTGGCGCGCATCACCTCAACGTCCAGATTGCCGGCCCGACCGCCGACTTTCGCGCCGCGCTCCGCTTGATCGACAGCCTCGTCGCGGCGGCGAAGGACGCGCCGCTCCCCGTCTGGTTCGAGACGCACCGCGGTCGCCTGACCAACGACCTGCTTTTCACGCTGCAATTGCTCGAAGAACGGCCCGACCTGTCGCTCACCGCCGACCTGTCGCACTATCCCGTCGCGGGCGAGATGGAGCTGCCGCTTCGCGATGACCAGCGCGCCGCGATCGAAACGATCCTGCAGGGCAGCCATAATTTCCACGGCCGCGTCTCGACCACGCATCAGGTGCAGGTCGCGCTGGACGCACCGCAGCACGCGGGCTGGCGCGACCAGCATGTCGCCTGGTGGCGCCGCGGCTTTGAACTGTGGCTCGAACAGGCGCGCGAGGGCGACGCGCTGACCTTCATGTGCGAACTCGGCCCGCCGCCCTACGCGATCACCGCGCCCGACGGCAAAGAGCTGACGAACCGCTGGGACGAGGCGCAGCGCATGCGCGATATCGTGCGGGGATTGTGGCGCGAGGTTGCAGGAGCCTGACCCCGTGCCCCTGCGAAGGCAGGGGCCCATCACCGGACCTATCTTTTCTCCGCCGTCGGCTGCTTGGCGACGAAAGGTTTGAAGATGGGCCCCTGCCTTCGCAGGGGCACGGTGAAGAAACCAAATCACACCGCCACCGCACCCTGCCAGCGCGCAAACGCCGCATCGGCCTCATCGCGCCCGACCTTGGGCAGAAACTCGGCATCGTACCGCCCAAGTCGCTTCAAGTCGCTTTCCCCAAACAGTCCCGCGCCCATGCCCGCCGCGAGCGCCGCGCCATAGGCGCTCGCCTCGCGCACCGCATGCCGCCGCACCGGCCGCTGCAATGCGTCGGCCTGCAACTGCATCAAAGTATCGCTCGCCGACAATCCGCCCGCGACGGGCAACGCCTCGGGCACCGGCAAGGCCGCCGCGATCACATCGGCGATCTCGCGAAAACGAAACGCGATCCCCTGCAACGCCGCGCGCGCGACCTGCCCCGGCCCGTCGGCAAAGCTCAGCCCCGCGATCAGCCCGCGCGCCTCGAACTTGCCATGCGGTGCGCCCATCCCAGCCAGCGACGGCCGCACCACGACCTTCCCGGCATCGGACACCAAAGCCGCCGCTGCTTCCAGCGCCGCGGGCGAAGCGAACAGGCCGAGCCCGCCGCACAGCCATTCGACCATCGACCCTGCGGTAATCACCATGCCCTCGACACAGAAACGCGGCTTCCCGCCCGCAAAGGCCAGCGCCTCGGCGGGCATGCTGTTGTGGATCGTCTCGGGCGCGTAGCCGGTCCCCGCCATCAGGACGCCCGACGTGCCATAGGTCGCCTTCCAGTCGCCGCGCTCCAGCGCGCCATGCGCGATCATCGCCGCCTCTTGGTCGGCGATCAGCGCGGTGATAGGCACCCGCGCGCCGAGCACCGCCGGATCGCTTTCCGCAACCCGGCCCCAGCTTTCGACCTGCGCCGGAAACAGGCTTGCGGGCAGCTTCTGATGCGCCAGCAATGCTGCATCCCACCCGCCGCCCGCCGCATAATCATAATAGCCCGTGAGCCACGCCGCCGACGCATCGGTGACATGCGCGCCGCTCAGCCTGTAGGTAAGCCAGCTATCGAGCGTCCCCCATTGCAGCCCGGCCGGATCGCGCCCCGCCAAGGCGATCGCCGCGGGCAGCTTCGCCGAGGGCACCTGCGGCCAGCCGGTGAACCCCGCCGCGCGCAGCCTCTTATATTCGTCCATCCCGCGCAGGTCGCTCCACACGAGCATCGGCGCGACCGGCTCGCCGGTTTCCCGGTCCCACAGCACGATGCTCGCGCGCTGCGTCGTCACCCCGATCGCCGCGACATCGGCGATGCTTCGCCCCGCCGTCACCAGCGCGCCGTCGATCACCGCGCGGCAGATATTCCAGACCTCGGCGGCATCCTGTTCGACCAGACCGGGGGCAGGGAAGTGGCTCGCGATCGGCCTCTTGTCGACGCCCAGCACCGCGCCCGCCGGATCGACCAGCATGGCGCGGGCGCCCGTCGTGCCCGCGTCGAGCGCGAGCAACAGCTCAGGCATCGGGTATCAGATTGCCCGGGTTCATGATCCCCTCCGGATCAAGAGCCTGCTTCACCCGCCGCAGCAACGCCACGCCGTTCTCGCCCAGATCATGGTGCAGATAGGGCTTGCGCAGCCGCCCCGCGCCATGATGGTGCGCAACGCCGCCGCCATGTGTCGCGGTCGCCTCCATGATCGCGCGCCAGCCGGCGAAATAGGCCGGCTCCATCTTCGCGCTGTCCTCGAAGGTCGCGGCAAAGCTGAAATAAAGGTTGATCCCCGATCGATAGACATGGCTGCTGTGCGCCGACGCGTTGATTATGCCCGGAATTTCGTTGAGCGCCGCGATGCTGTCGTCATAGATCGCGCCGATCTCGCTCCAGCGCCCCGAAATCTCGACCGTGTCGGCGACATAGCCGCGCTCGAACATGTCGCGCCAGCTCGGCACATGGTTGCGCTTTTCGATCCATTGCTTCGCTGCCATCGGATCGCCCGCTTCGAGCCCCGCGCTCGCGCAAATCTCGTGCATCGCCGCCAGTTCGGCATCGACACGGGCTTTCGGCCCCTCATGCACCATCAGCAGCATCGCCTGGCCGCCCTGCTCATGCTCGCGGAACAGCCGCCGCACCTCGCGCCCGTCATATTGGCGCATCACCGGCGGGCGCCAGTCGGCACGCACGATCCGCCGCTGCGCCTCGAACCCCGCGCGCATGTCGTCGGCGTAAAAGATGCTGTAATCGCGGTGCGGCGCTTTGGCGCGTAGCGAGAAAGTCACGCCCGTGATCACCCCCATCACCCCCTCGGCGCCCATCAGCAAATGCCGCAGGTCCGGCCCGGCCGCGGCGCGCACCGCCTTGCCCAGCGTCACCAGCTCGCCGTTCGGCAGCACCGCCTCGATCGAGTGGATGATGTCCTCGATATTGCCATAAGCGGTCGAAAATTGCCCCGACGCGCGCGTCGCGACCCAGCCGCCGACGCTGCTGATCGCGATCGACTGCGGCCAGTGGCCGATCGTCAACCCGTGCGCCGCGACCGCCTCTTCGGCTTCCATTCCGTTCAAGCCGGCATCGAAGCTCGCAAGCAGATCGTCGCTATCGATATAACGCACCCGGTTCATGCCGCTCATGTCGAGCAAGATGGCATCGGGCGTCGGCTCGATCCCGCCGCAAACCCCGCTGCCAAGGCCATAAGGGACCAGCGGCACGCGCTTCTCCGCCGCGAGGCGCACGACCTTCTGCACATCCTCCACCGACTGCGGCCGCACGACGCAGCCCGGTGCGGGCACCGCTTCGCCGCGCCAGTCGCGCAGATGTTTGACCGCCCATTGGTCGTAGCGGCGCGCGCCCAGCGCATCGGCATCGCTCGCAACGCGATCGGCGCCGATGGCGCTGGCAAGGGCTTCGGTTATCGAACGCATTTCACTCTCCCAAAAGCCTGCGGCTCGCATCGTTGATCCCGTGGCAGTGCGCGATCTGGCTAGCCTTCATGGCGGCATCCCAACCGAGCAGAGCGCCCATCACATTGGCTGCGGGTGCAAGTGCCGCGAGGCCCGCACCCGCGTCGAACCAGGCGCGCGCGCTCCGCCGCACCCAATAATCCTCCAGCGTCGAAGCCCCCTCGTGGGTCACCGCGCGCGCCGCTTCGGCGGCGACATCGCCGCCCGCGATCAATATCTCGTTCGCCTCGTCGCCATAAAATCCCGCCAGCCGCTCGGCCGCCAGCGGATCGAGTCCGACCAGCGACAATTCGCGCGACCCGCCGGGCAAAGGCGCGTCTGCGGTCGAACAGGGCAGCGCGGCGCGCCCCAGCCGTTCGACGACCAGATCGACCACCCGCTCGGCCATCGCGCGATAGGCGCTAAGCTTGCCCCCCGCGATCGACACCATTCCGCCGGGCGATGTCCATATCTCGTCCCTGCGCGATACTTCATTGGCCTTCTTCCCCGGCTGCGCGATCAGCGGTCGCACGCCCGACCACAGCGAGACGATCTCGCGATCCTCGATCGGGTCGATGCGCAGCGCCGCCTCGGTCGCGCGCAGCAGATAATCGATGTCCTCGCGCGTCGGCGCGGGCCAGTAATCGGCGCCGTCGTGGAACACGTCGGTCGTCCCGATATAGGTGAAGGCCCCCCGCGGAACGGCAAAGATGCTCCGTTTGTCCGGCGCGCGGATGATGATGGTGGCGCTGATCGGCAGCCGTTCGCGCGGCAGCACCAGATGGATGCCGCGGCTCAGCGACATCCGCACATCGCCTTCGCCCGCTTCCAGCCCGCGCACCGTGTCGACCCACGCGCCTGCCGCATTGACGACCAGCTTCGCCTTGATCCGCGCGCCAAGCCCGTCATCCAGCGTCGATGTCGCAACCAGCCCGCCCTCCGTCAGCTCCGACGCCGCCATATGGTTCACCACGACCGCGCCCGCGCCTTGCGCGCTGCGGATATTCGCCAGCACCAACCGCGCATCGTCGGTCAGAAATTCGGGATAGAGCACCGCGCCGCTGAGCTTTTCGGTGCGCATCAGCGGCTCGCGCGCCCGCAATTCGGCGAGCGAAATCACCTCATGCTTCTCGGCTTCGGGCACGCCGCCCAATTTCTCGAACGTCCACAGCCCCGTCCGCAGTTTTGCGGTCATCGCCATATTCGTCGTCGGGATCAGGAAGGGCGACTGCCGCGTCAGGTGTGGTGCGATCCGGCGCAAGATCTGCCGCTCCGACGCGGCTTCCTTGACCAGCGCGATGTCGCCCTGCGCCAGATAACGCAGCCCGCCGTGGATCATCTTCGAGCTGCGGCTGCTCGTCCCGCTCGCATAGTCGCGTGCCTCGATCAGCGCGACCGACAGCCCGCGCATCGCCGCATCGCGCGCGATCCCCGCGCCGGTGATCCCGCCGCCGATCACCGCCAGGTCGAATGCCCGCGATTCCAGCTCGGCAAAGACCTGCGCGCGCCGCCGCGCGTCGAGTTGAGTGCTGCTCATGTGATCACGCTAAACGCATTACAGGGCCATTGGTATTGCGTTATGGGAATGATATGGTGCGGCCCATGAACCTCCGCCGCCTCCGCCATTTCGACACGCTCTACCGCCTTGCCAGCTACGCGCGGGCCGCCGACGAACTCGGCCTTACGCAGTCGGCGCTCACCCGCTCGATCCAGAAACTCGAGGAGGAATTGGGCGCCACACTCTTCGATCGCACCACCCACTATGTTCGCCCGACCAGCGACGCCGATCGCCTGATCCGATCGGCGCGCGACGTCATCGCCGCCGCCGCCAATCTCGAACAGGAAGCGCGCGGGCTCGGCCAGCCAAGCATCGGCACCGTCGCGGTCGGCAGCGGCCCCTATCCGTTGCAACCCCTCCTCACCGACGCGATCGCGCGCTTTGCCAAGGCACACCCCGGCGTCCGCGTCACCGTCACCGGCGGCCCGTCCGAACAGCTTCTCGAAACCCTCGTCGACCGCCGCCTCGACCTCGTCGTCTGCAACCGCGCGAAATTTGCGTCCTCGGGCCACGCCGATGAGGTGCTTTCGATCCCGCTGCCGCCCGAGCCGCTGATGCTTGTCTGCGCGCCCGACCATCCGCTCGCGAAGGGGGACGGCGACAGCGCCGATTTCCCCTGGGCGCTCCCGCGTCCCGCGCCGGGCAGCAATTTCCCGCGCGCGCTCCGCGCTCGTTTCGCGGCGGGGCAATTTCCCGATTATGAGCTCGATTCGACCGCCGCCTGCCTCGACATCGCGCGCAGTGGGCGCGCGATCACCGTGGTGCCGCAGCGGCTTGCCCTTCGTAGCGGCCTCCACATGATCGCGCTCCCGCCTTCCGAAGTCACCCGCGATGCCATCCACCTCCTGCGCAACCGCAGCCGCAGCGCGCTCGTTGCCGCCTTCGTTGCGGTGCTGAAGGAGGTTGCGGTCTAGAACCGCATTCAACTTCCGTTCGTGCTGAACGGCTTTGGGGTTCAAGCGGAGGGAATGTCCTGAAAGAGCGCGCGGTCGTTCGACCCTGCGCGATAGAAGACCGGCGGCTCGCCGAAAGGCGCCGCGACGGTGACATCCTGTCCGCCGCCAAAATGGACCCCCGACCAGATATGCACCCACTCGGCCCCCGCAGGCAGATAGGTCGTCCACTCGCGTTTCCCCGCCGCGATCACCGGCGCGACGAGCAGATCGGGGCCGAGCAGATAGCTCGTCTGGATCGCATAGGTTTCGGGGTCGTCCTCGAAATGCAGGAACAGCGGCCGCTGCACCGGCAGCCCCGTCTCCGACGCCTCGCGCGACAAGCGCCGCAAACAGGGGGCGAGATGCGCGTAAATCCGCGTCATCTTCGCAAAATGCGCAAGCAGGTCGGGATGATCGTCATATTGCACATTCTGCCGCGGCCGGTTGCCCTCGTGCGTGCGGATCATCGATGTGAACGCCGACATCTCGGCCCAGCGCATCGCGAGTTCGGCGTCGCGCGTGGTGTCGAACAGGCTGGTATAGCCGCCGCAATCGCTGTGATGATGCGCGTTGCCCAGCATCCCCGCCGACAGCGCGGCGCAGATCACCGTGCCGATGCCGTCATGGCGCGAAAAATCGACCGACTGGTCGCCTGCCCACAGCATCGGGCAATGGCGCTGCACGCCCGCGGCGCCCGACCGCATGAACACCATCATCTCGCCGGTCTGGCCGCGTCCCGCGATGCCCTTGGCATTGACCTCGCCCCACAAGGCGGGCCAGCGGTTGTGCGCAGTCATCCCGCTCTCGCCATTTGCCAGCCGGACATCGACGGGCAGATATTCGCCAAAATCGGCCATCCAGCCCGACAGGCCGAAATCGATCATCTTCTCGCCGATGATCGTGTCGGCGAACCACGCCGCCGCCGCCGGGTTGGTGAAATCGACATGCCCGCAATCGAACTCGCCAAAGTCGATCACATAGGGTTCGTCCTTGTCGGGGTGCATCACCATGAAACCCTGCGCCGCCGCCTCGGCATAGAGCGGGCCATCGACCGCCAGATAGGGGTTCACATAGCCCAAAAACCGGATGCCACGCTCACGAAGCTCCGCAATCCGCGTCGGCAAATCGGGATAGCGTTCGGCATTCCACTGCCAGTCCCAGAACAGCCGATTGCCGAAACTGGTGATGCGCAAGCCCACCCAATCCTCGCACCACAGCCCCGACACCGCGACCCCGGCGTCCTCATAAGTCTTCAATCGCGCAAGGCTGTTGTCGCCGTCCTTCAGCCCGATCACGGCGCCCTTCAGCAGCCATTCGGGCAGCGGCGGCTGGCGCCCGAACCGTTCGGACAAGGCCGTCACCAGCTCGGTGAAATGCGGTCGTGCCCACAGCTCGATCCGGGCGGGAATCTCCCACACCTCGACTTCGTGATAATCGGCATTGCGGAAATCGAACGCCGCATAGGCAAAGCTGTCGACATGCAACGCATAGCGCCGCGAACTGACGAAAGTCGGCTGCGGGTAATTGCTGTGCGTCGTGCTGCCGCCGCCGCCCTTGCGATGCGCCTCGACCTGCTGGAACAGCGGCGACGCCGGATCGCGTCCAACGCCGGGTTCGCTCGACCAGAGCGGGACATGGCGCCCCCGCAAATCGAAATAGGAAAATTGCTCGCCGCCGCCCCACACATGCTCGCCCGCTTCGGCAGGCACACGCAGCCACAGCCGGTTGAGCGCCGGATCGAGCGCCTTCAGCGCGATCGCCGCATTATCGCCGTCGCCCGAAACCGTCGCTTCGAGCAACCACGCCGCGCCCGCGCTTTCGGCGAAGCGCGCCACTTTATCGGTAACCTCGACATGCGCCAACGCGATCCGCTCGATCACCTCCTGCGCCACATCGAAATGCCCGAGCTTTGAATGGACATGCGGCACCCCGCGCCCGACGAAGAAGCAAGGTGCGCCTGCACTGTGCGTCAGGATCGTCCGCCCGCCGAGGCGGATCGCAAAGCCGGTATCGAGCGCGTCGAGCGCCATGGGGGAGGGTCCTTTCGTGCGTCCCTACGATCCTTCCCATCGCAAGGCGACAGAAGGGAGGGCTATATTAAGAAGTCTGCGTGTCCCCGCGAAGGAGTATCGGGTTGACCATGCGGGGCATGGTCAACCCGATACTGACCCATCTCCTGCCGGTTCAAAATAGCACCGACCGGTGATGGGCACCCGCCTCCGCGCGTGCCCACAGCTTTTACTGTGCGACTTCAGAAATTCATCCGTGCCGTCACCCCGAAATAACGCTCGGCATCGCGCGGCGTGATCTGGCGCATGAAGCTGGTCCCGTTCGGGATGCGCTGGATCACGAACTGCTTGTCGGTCAGGTTCTTGACGATGAACGACAGGCTGTATTTGTCGTCGTCGGTGCTCACCTTGATCCCGGCGTCCCAGATCGCATAGGCGCTCTGGAAGGCATTGGGGTTCTGGTTGATGTCGAAATTGGTCTTGCTCTGATAAACGAGCGAGCTGTTCAGATCGACATTGAAGCCGTCGATATTCAGCGGCAGGCGCCAGTCCATCGTGACCGTGCCCTTATATTTGGGGGCAAAGGGCAGAGGCTTGCCGTTGATCGCATCGGCGCAGGTGATTGCGGCGCCCGCCGGGCAGATGAATTTGTTGATATGCGCGTCGGTATAGTTGAAGCCGCCCGACAGCGAGAAATCGTCGGTGATCGCGGCGTTAAAATCCAACTCGATGCCGCGTGTCGACACTTCGCCCGCGTTGGTCAGGCGGGTGACGACCTGTCCCGCCACAAGGTCGAGGAAATTCGCCTGGTAATTGTCATATTTGGCATAAAAGGCCGCGATGTTCAGCGTGACGCGGCGGTCGAACAACCGCGTCTTCAGGCCGACCTCATAAGCATCGGCTTTTTCGGGCGCGATCCCGCCGGTGTCGCGGGCCAGCATGTTGAAAAACACGTTGAGCGCCGGACCCTTGTAGCCGCGCGTGTACATGCCATAGGCGATGACATCGTCGCTGACGTCATATTGCAGCCCGGCATTGCCCGACCAGCCATTGTCCTTCACCGAACCCGACGCCGAAAAGGCCGGGTTCACGCCCGGAAAGGCGGCGGTCGAGGTCGAGATGCGGGCAAAGTCGAACGCGACCTTGTCCTCGGTATAGCGCAGCCCCGCGATCCCGCGGAACGCGTCGGTGAAATTGGCGGTCAGCTGGCCGAACGCCGAATAGCTGGTCAGCTTGGTGGTGAAATCGGCGTCGCCCTGATTGGTCACATAGGTCGACGATCCCGGCGCGCAGGGGGTCAGCCCGCCGACCGTCGGCAGCGTCGACGCGGTGCAGGTCGTCACGACGCGGTTGAAATAATCGACTTCCTTCGTGTTGTAATAATAAAGCCCCGCGACATATTCCAGAAACTGCGGGTTCGCCGACGCGATGCGGAGTTCCTGCGTGAACTGGTCGAATTTCAGGTCGCCCAGATCGTGGAGCAGGAAATCGCCAGACGCGGTGCCGGTGTTGACATAGGATGGCGCATCCGACCGGAAATCGCCGTCGCGAACCTGGAAATTATACCAGTGGCGATACGCGGTGATCGACGTCAGCGTGACCCCGCCCAGGTCGAGGTCGATCTGCCCCGACACGCCGCTATTCTTGTCCTTGGTATAAGGATCAAGGTCGTTGTCGATGTCCTTGTTCTTGCCGTCGAGCGTCAGCGGCGCGAGGCTGGGGATGAACACCGCATTGTTGAATGCCGATGAAAAGACCGTGCCGATGCTGTCGGCAAAGCCATTGTCGCTGTTCTTGGAATAATCGGCGATCAATGTGATTTTCAGGTTGTCGGTCGGCTCGGCGATCAACTTGCCGCGCACGCCCCAATGCTCGTAACCATTGACCTTGTTGCCGTTGAAGACGTTGCGGGCGTTACCGTCATATTGCGACCAGAATCCGGTGACCGAGGCGCGGACATTGTCGCTCAGCGGGCCGCCGATGCTGCCGCGGATGCGATATTCATTGCCTTCATACCAGGCGGCGTCGATATAACCGCCCAGCTCGTTACCCGGCTCGCGGCTGACGATGTTGATCACGCCGGCGCTGGCATTTTTGCCGAACAGGCTGCCCTGCGGCCCGCGCAGCACCTCGATGCGCTCGACGTCCAGAAAATCCGACGTCTGCTGGCCGGTGCGCGCATAAACGACGCCGTCGATGACCGTCGACACCGAAGGCTCGACGCCTGAGGAGAAGCTGATCGTGCCGACGCCGCGGATCGACAGCGCCGAATCCTTGTTGGTGTTGCCTTTGCGGAAGGTCAGGGTGGGGACGCGCTGGAACAATTGCTCGGCCGAATTGACGTTCGACCGTTCGAGCTGGTCGCCCGAAACCACCGAGATCGCGACCGGCACATCCTGCAAATTCTGTGCGCGCTTTTGCGCGGTGACGATGATGTCGGTGCTGGCGAATGGCGCGTCGGCTTCGGCCGCGGCCTCCTGCGCTGCGGCGGGCGCGGCGGCCAGGGCCATCGCCATCGTCGTCGAAAGCGCCAGAGCCAGCTTGAATCCTGTCGTCGTCATCGAAAACCTCCCCACTCGCGTCCGGCGGATCATCTGCCCGCCTGGACTTTTGGAACCGTAGCGCAGCCGCGAAAACAGCCGGGAATCATCCGGTCGGCCCAAGGGCCAACCCGCCACGCATAGGGATGCGCGTCCAATTCATATCAGTCCAATCGAGAAATATCGGTGGATTATGTCCAAATGCTATGACTTATTCCGGTGACTGATCGCGACCGGAAACCGCCCGACTTACTTCGCTCGACACGAACGGGGTTTTGAGGGCGGCCGGAAACGACCGATTGCGGACATTTCGCAATATGGTACCAAGCCGCATATGACGGTGCGCTTAATCTCATTCTTGGCTGCGATTGCGATGCTCGGCAATTCGTCCGGCATTTCGGCACAGGAAACCAATCAAGCGCCGGGCGAGGAGTTCTTTGTGACCGGCGCTTGGTCTGACCCATCCGAGTGCAACCAGAAAGTCGCTAGGGCTGTGTCGTTTGATACTCTGATGGCTGACCATAAAACACTGCGAGGCGACTGTGTCCAAGTGGAGGGATACTGGAAGGGCCTTGCATTATTTAGCTCTGCACAGCGAGCTAGAGCGCGTAGGTCAGTTATGTCTGATCATCTCCGTAGCAAGCGCGTAGGTCTATACGCGCAGTGGGAGAAGGTGGGTGAACCGCCCGAAAGACCAAGACGAACAACGTTTGTTGGACGTGTGGGCGATTGCGAAACTCAATGGCCCGGTGCGACTTTGGTGATGGGATATTGCCATTATACGGGTGGCCCCATTCTTTTGGTGTCGGAGGCTGTCTTGCGCTGAACGAGAAGCGGCAGCTCCCCACCCCATAACCGACGTCCGCATTCTTCAGCCCCACCGCCTATCGCGACGCCACCACCCGCTTCACATGCGCCAGGCACGCCGCGGTCTCGCGCTGCACATCGGCGTTCAGCCACGCGACAATCTCGGGCGTCGGCCCGATATCGGGCTCGAGCAACGCGAAATCCAGATACACCGGCGGCGAAATCGGGCGCACCGCGACGCCCAGCCGGTGAAAGCGCGGGGCGCTGAACGGTTCGGCGATCGTGACGCCCAACCCGGCCTCGACGAACGCATAGAGGATTTGCGAATGCTGCGTTTCCAGCCGCCGCGATACGCTGATGCCCGATTCTTCGAGCGCGGTGTCGATCCCGGTCCACAACGCATCGGCTTCGTGCATCGGGCCGACGAACTCCTCGCCGGCCAGATCGCTGATCGCCAGTTGCTCGCGCGCGGCGAGGGGGTGGTTGGCGGGCAGGATGCACACATATTCGGCGCGCGCGAGCGGCGTCGAGCGGATGCCTTCGCGTCCCTGCATATCGACCCCGACGCCCAGATCGGCTTGCCCCAGAAACACGCGCTCCTCAATCGCGCGCTGGCCGAGCGATTCCACGATGATCTTGATGTCGGGATAGAGGATGCGAAAGCGCGCGATCACCGCGGGCAATATCGCCATCGCGATCGCCGCCAGCGCCGCGATCCGCACCGTCCCCACCGGATGCGCGCGAATGCGCCGCGCCGCCTGGTCGAGCAGGTCGAGCCCCGCATAGCTTCGCCGCACCGCCTCATACAGCGCCTGCGCCTGCGCAGTCGGATGCACGCGCGCCCCGCGCCGGTCGAACAGGCGAAAGCCCACCGCGCGTTCCATGTCGGCGATCAGCCGGCTCACCGACGGCTGGCTGATGTTCAGCATCGTTGCGGCGGCTGTAATGCCCCCGCTCATCATTACGGCGCGAAACGCCTCAACCTGTCTCATCCGCATCGGTCATAGTATACACGTATGATCGGCGGATGCAATTCGATTGGATGCGATGGACGAATTGCGCTTATCCATATCCCCATTGGACAAATCCGGGAGAGACGAAATGGATTATGCCGCCCAGCGCGAACAATTCGCCACCGAAGGCTATGCGGTTTTCGAGCGCATCTTGGAGGGGCCGCTGCTCGACCTTCTGCGCGAAGAATGCGGCCGCGTGATCGAGCGCGAAGACGCCCGTCTCGATGCGTTGGGCGTCGAGGTCGACGGCATCAGCCACAAGGGCAAACGCTATTTTGCCGGTGAATGCCAGCGCCGTCAGCCCGAACTGCGGGACATGCTGTTCAGCGAGACGATGGCCGATGTGTGCCGTGCGACGCTCGGCGACGACGCCTATTTCTTTTACGACCAATATGTCGTGAAGGGCGCCAGCGAAGGGATGCCGTTCAGCTGGCACCAGGATTCGGGCTATGTCGTCGGCAACGGCGGACCTGCCGACCACAAGCCCTATCTGACCTGCTGGTGCACGCTCGACGACACCACCATCGCCAACGGCACCGTTCGCATCCTGCCCTTTTCGCAGGCACCCGAGACGCGCGAGGGTATCGTCCCGCACATCCGCCAGCCCGGCAGCAATGATCTGGTCGGTTACACCGGCGACAGCGAAGGTGTGACGCTGGAGGTGCCAGCGGGCAGCATCGTCTCCTTTTCCAGCCTCGCGCTCCACGCCACCGGATCGAACTCGACCCCGAACATGCGCCGCGTCTATCTTGCGCAATATTCGCCCGAACCGATCCTCAACACCGGCACCAACCATCTTCGTCGCAACGCGATCGCTTTCCTGCGCGGCGGCAGCCAGGTGACCTTCAACTGATGCAGATGGCAATTGAGGAAGAGTGACATGATCGATCGTCCCGTTACCGCGCATCGGCTCCGCATCGTCGCGCTCGGCGGCAATGCAACCGCCGGCGGCTCGGCCGAACGCTTGCTCCGCGACGCACTCGCACGCTGCGAAGTGCAGGGGGCCGACACGATGCTCTTTGCGGGGGAGGCGATCGACCTTCCGATGTATGCCCCGCACCGCAGCGAACGTTGCCCGAAGGTGCAGGCGCTGATGGCGGCGCTGCGCGATGCCGACGGCATCCTGGTCGCGTCGCCCGCCTATCACGGCACGGTGTCGGGGGTGGTCAAGAATGCGCTCGACTATGCGCAGGACCTTGTGTCCAACGCGCAGCCCTATTTCGACGGCCGTGCCGTCGGACTCATTGCCGTCGCGGGTGGATGGCAAGCGGCGGGCAGCACGCTCGCGACGCTGCGCTCCATCACCCATGCGCTGCGGGGATGGCCGACGCCGATGGCGGTCACCGCGAACAGCAGCCAGGCCTTGTTCGATCCCGACGGCCGCGTCGCCGATGCCGGCATCGAACTGCAATTGCGCGTCATGACAGAGCAGGTGATGATGTTCGCAAATATGAAAGCGGAATATGCCGCCGCGGCGGCGCGCGCGGCGCTCGCCGACTGATCGGCGCGGCCGGCTGACTCAAATCCGGTGCTTCGGCACGCCCCGCTTTATGGGCGACCGTCGTGCCATGGCGCGCAGCCCCACGGCCGCGCCGCGTGCCGTAACGGCGCGATACCATATTGTCCTGATCGAAATCCGAAGTTTTCCGGCCATTTCGGCTGATGATGGTGCGGTCGAGAAGACTCGAACTTCCACGGCCTTTCGGCCACAACGACCTCAACGTTGCGCGTCTACCAGTTCCGCCACGACCGCACATCATGATGGTCCGGACGGGTCCGGCACCAGGTAGGAGCGGGCGCCTAGCAAAGCTTGTCGGGTGATGCAAGCGAGCTTCGCCGCATTTATTTTCGCGCCGGCAAGCAAGCGGGCCTGCCGCCGCCGTCCATGTCATCAAACCGACGCGCAAGAGTCATGCAAGTGTCACGGCTCTGGCGTCAGACCGTCATCGAATCACCCTAGTGGCGACGTCACCGGGGGCGAGACGGCAAATCTCTTCTCATCCGCGGCGTGTTTTTCATCAGGGGCGCTGCTCAAACAGTTTGGGGCGCACACCGGGAACGGAGATTTTCATGGCGGCTTTCGCACGCATTCGTTTGGTCATGCTTAGCGGCGTGGCCTGTTCCATTCTGGCCGCTTGCGGCGCCGATGGCGTTGCCTCGCCGGGCGAAGGCGTGATCGTCATCCCGGCGCCGACGCCGACCCCCGCGCCGACTCCGACGCCCACCCCGACCCCGACCCCCACGGGCGTGACCCCGGCCGCGAACTGCCCGACGATCGCCGGCGCCGACCAGCTGGCCGATCTCGGCACGATCACCGGAAACGAAGGCACCTGGCGCAACTGCGGGTTCCCCGCTCGCTTCAATTCGACCACCGCGATCCCGAAGGTCGCAGGCGTCATCTATTCGCTCCCCGGCCGTGTCGACGTCGGCACCGACCAGGGCGCGACCGAAGACGCCAGCGATACCGCCGACGTCACGCTGACGATCGATCCGGGCGTCACCATCTTTGGCGCGACGGGCGTGTCCTTCCTCGCCGTCAACCGCGGTAACAAGATCGACGCCGTCGGCACCCCGACGCAGCCGATCGTCTTCACCGGCCGCGGCAACGTCGTCGGTTCGGCGACCGACAATACCTCGCAGCTGTGGGGCGGCGTCGTGCTGCTCGGCCGCGCCCCGATCACCGACTGCCTCGCGCCCGCCGCGACCCCCGGCACGGCGGCGTGCGAACGCAACACCGAAGGCGCATCGAACGCGCTTTATGGCGGCGCCACCGCGAACGACAATTCGGGCCGCATGTCCTATGTCCAGATCCGCTATTCGGGCTTCGTCCTGTCGGCGAACAGCGAGCTTCAGGGCCTGACCCCCTCGGGCACCGGCTCGGGCACGCAGATCGACCATATCCAGATCCACAACAGCTCGGACGATGGTGCCGAAGTGTTTGGCGGCCGCGTCAACATGAAGCATCTGGTCATCACCGGCGCCGAGGATGACGGCCTCGACACCGACGTCGGTTATCAGGGCAACATCCAATATGTCATCGGCATCCAGCGCGCCGGCGGCACGATCGGCGACTCGATGATGGAAATCGACTCGGACGGCAATGAAGACACGACGCCGCGCCAGCGCGTCGCGCTGTCGAACTTCACCTATATCCAGCGCAACAATGCGGCGGGTAACGGTGCGGCGATCCGCATCCGCGGCGGCGCTGACTACACGTTCGCCAACGGCCTGATCATTGCGCCGGGTATTCGCTGCCTGCGCATCGACAGCGCGACGACGACGCAGACGACCGGCCCCGACGAACAGGGTCCGCCGCGCTTTGAATCGATGTCGCTGCAGTGCAACGCAACGCCATTCCGCGGCTCGAACGGTGTCACCGACGCCGAAGTGCAGGCGATCTTTGAAGCCGGCACGAACAACCGGTCGAACTATGTGCCCAGCCTGACGAACCTGTTCGTCAACGGGGCGACCGAAACCGGCTTCACGCCCTTCGATGTCACGGCGATCAGCTCCTTCTTCGACAACCCGGCCTATGTCGGCGCGGTCCGCGACGCCAATGACACCTGGTACCAGGGCTGGACCTGCAACTCGGCGACGGCGGACTTCGGCACGTCGAGCGGCAGCTGCACCGGCATTCCGACGACCTGATCGCCCGCGATCGAATTTGGGGAGCGGGCTGCCGGAAACGTCGGCCCGCTCCCTTCTTGACAATATCCCTGGGGACATATTCCATGACCAAGCGGCCGATCTTCGCCAGCCTGCTCCTCCTTAGCTCCGCTCTCGTCGCCCCTGCCGCGCTTGCGCAGGACAGCGGCGCCGATCCGGCGCCGGCCGCCGCCGAAGAGCCCGCGGCCGACACGGCCGCGCAGGACGAGGACGGCGACATTTCGATCCCGGGCGGCGCCGACGCCGAAATCGTCGTCACCGGCCGCTTTACCCCCAATGTCGTCCGTGCGACGCCCGAAGTCGTTTCGGTGCTGTCGTCGGCCGACATCGCGCGCACGGGCGAGGGCGATATTGCGGGTTCGCTGCAACGCGTCACCGGCCTGTCGGTTGTCGGCGGCGGCTTCGTCTATGTCCGCGGCCTTGGCGACCGCTATTCGCTGGCGTTGCTCAACGGATCGCCGCTGCCCAGCCCCGAACCGCTGAAGCGCGTCGTGCCGCTCGACATCTTTCCGTCGAACGTGATCGATTCGACTCTCGTCCAGAAAAGCTATTCGGCCAACTTCCCCGGCGAATTCGGCGGCGGCGTGATCAACCTCACGACCAAATCGACCCCGCGCGAAACCTTCCTGACCTTTTCGGGCGGCATCGGCTGGGACAGCGAGACGACGAACGAGCTTGGCTATACCTATTATGGCAGCGACACCGACTGGACGGGCTTCGACGACGGCACGCGCGATGTGCCGCCGCTCTTGAAGGCTGCCTTTGCCAGCGGCAAACCGATCCTCGAGGGCGCCGATTTCTCGCAGGAGGACCTCGAAGCGATCCAGATGGAGCTGGTCAACGCCGAGACGAGCCTGCTCCAGCAGAACGACCATATTCCCGTCAACTGGTCGGCGGGCATCACCGGCGGCACGACGATCGCGCTGCCTGACGGCGAGCTGGGCATCATCGCGACGATGGGGATCAGCAACAAGTGGCGCACGCGTGACACGCTGCAACAAACGTCGCTGAACCGGGATCTCTCGGGCGATCCGCAGACGAGCTACAACCGCGTCATCACCGACAACCGCATCGTCGTGAACGGCCTGCTCGGCTTCGGGCTCGAGCTTGGCGATCACAAGTTCCGCTGGACCAATTTGTTCATCCGCGACACGCTGAAACAGTCGCGCCTCGGTCTCGGTGTCGACCGCAACCAGTCCGAACGCGACATTTTGGAGCAGGACACGGCGTGGTACGAGCGCCAGCTCATCAACACGCAGCTCGTTGCCGAGTTCGATTTCGACCGGCTCCAGCTCGACCTGCGCGGCGGCTATGCCAATTCGCAGCGCGAGGCGCCCTACGAACGCGGCTTTACCTATGTCCGCACCAATCTGCCGACCGAGCAGGATCCGACCGGCGACAAGTTCGTCAACGATCTGGGCGGCAACCGCGGCGACGCGACGATCGCCTTTTCGGACCTGAACGAAGATCTGTGGTCGGGCGGCGTCGACCTGTCCTACGAACTGGCACCGCGCATCACCGCGACGGTCGGCTATGCCTATAGCGACACCAGCCGCACCGCCGTTCGCCGCGCCTTCCAGTTCCGCGGATCGAACCTGCCGGTCGAGGTTACGCAGCTGCGTCCCGACTATCTGCTCTCCGACGCGACGATCCAGCTTTATGACATCGCGCTGCTCGAAACCTCGGCGCAGGATGGCACCGCCGCTTTCGACGCGGCGCTGACGACGCACGCGGGCTATGGTCAGGTGCAGGCCGAGATCATTCCCGGGGTCAACATCAACGCGGGCGTCCGTTACGAGGATGCCAAGCAGACGGTGAGCCCGATCGACCTGTTCAACACGGGCGGCAGCGCGATCGCCGCGACGAACCTCAATAATGATTATTGGCTGCCCGCGGTCACGCTGACCTGGGAAGTCGCACCTGACATGCAGCTGCGTCTCAACGGATCAAAGACGATTGCCCGCCCACAGTTCCGTGAGCTGATCGCGCAAGTCTATCAAGACCCCGAATCGAACCGCGAGTTCCGCGGCAACCCGTCGCTGACCGACAGCGAGCTGTGGAATGCCGAGGTGCGGTACGAATGGTATTTCGCCAAGGATCAGCGCTTCACGCTGGCGGGTTTCTACAAGTCGATCGACCGGCCGATCGAAACCTTCACCTCGATCAGCACCGATTCGGTCGCCAACTCGAGCTTTGCCAACGCGCCGAAGGCGACGCTTTATGGCGCCGAGGTCGAAGTGCAGAAATATTTCGCGCTCGATACGATGTCGGACGCTCCGTTCTGGCAGAGCCGCCGCCTCGTGCTGATCGGCAACTATACCTATACCAAGTCGGAAATTCAGGTCGGCGACGACGATACGACGGTGATCAACGGCGTGACGCTGAACGCCGCCGACTTCTTCTTCGACGGCTCGCCGCTGACCGGCCAGTCGGATCATATCGTCAATTTCCAGATCGGGCTCGAGGATCAGGACAAGCTGTCGCAACAAACGCTGCTTGTCACCTATGCCAGCCCGCGCGTCACCAGCCGCGGTCCGTCGCAGCAGCCCGACATTCGCGAAAAACCGGGAATTTCGCTCGATTTCGTAGCGCGCCAAGGTGTGACCTTGCTGAACAAGGAAATCGAATTGAAGTTCGAGGCGCGCAACCTGACCGGGCGCACCTACAAGGAAGTGCAGGAATCGGGCGACAATCGCATTTTCCTCAACCGTTACAAGCTGGGCCGGACCTTCTCGCTCAGCGCGTCGTTGAAATTCTGATGAGGGGGAAGGCTCCTCTCCGCACGGGGAGGAGCCATTTCGGCCTCGTCGGACTCGCCCGACTGACAAAAAACTGTAATCTTCCCGTCAACTGATTGTCACCAATCGCCCCTAGGCGATTCGCAGGCGCAGCCTTTCAGTTGGGGGACAGGTAGAATTTCATGGCGACGCTGATGTCCCGATCGGCCGTTCGGTTGCCGCGCGCCTTGCCTTCATGGCTGCGCGCGCGCGGACCTTTGCCGCGTGCGGTCTGGCCGCAGCTGCTGGTTGGCCTGCTCGGCGCGCTGCTTGTGTGGCAGGCGGTGCGGCTGCTTTGGGCCCTGCTCACGCCGCTGTCGCCGCTCGGCGCATGGCAGCCGCAGGCCGCAGTGATCGCCTCGCCGGCCGAACGGCGGGCGCTGTTCTCCAGTCTCGATCCCTTTTTCCGCAGCAATGTGCAGGGACCGGCATCGGCGACTGTCACTTCGGCGGGTCTCACCCTGTTCGGCGTCAATCTCAACGAGGCGACCGGCGGCGGTTCGGCGATCATCGCGGGCGAGGATGGGGTGCAGAACAGCTACGCCGTCGGCGACGAGATTGCGCCGGGGTTGAAACTTGCCGGGGTCGCCTTCGATCATGTGTTGCTCGACCGCGGTGGCGCCCGCGAAAGCCTGTTCCTCGACCAGAGCGTGGAGGCCCCCGTCGCCAACCCCGCGGCCCCCTTGCCCGCGCCGACGCCCGAAATCGGATCGGCTTCGGGCGGTGCCAGCGCGAGCGGCGAAATGACCCCGGCGGCGATCAAGGCGGGCGTCGGCTTTGCCCCGCGCACCGAAAATGGCCGCGTCACCGGCATCGTCGTTCAACCGCAGGGCGACGGAGCGGCTTTCCGCGCCGCGGGACTTCGCCCCGGCGACGTGATCCGATCGGTCGGCGGCCGAGCGATCGGGTCGGCGAGCGATGCCGCGGCACTCGCCAATCAGCTGACCCCGGGGGCCCGTATAGCGCTCGAAGTCGAACGCGGCGCCAGCGTCGTGCCCGTCGCCATTTTCCTCACGAAACAATAGAGACCCATGCGCCTCAAACTTTCCCTGATGCTCGCCGCCGCGCTGGTTTCCGCCAC
>Ga0155548_139_pt7 | contig 32752 bp, 24 predicted proteins | sample RifCSPhighO2_12_FD_107205 | JGI IMG/M metagenome (GOLD analysis project Ga0155548, IMG submission 107205) | Sphingopyxis sp. RIFCSPHIGHO2_12_FULL_65_19
GTTTCGGGTGCGTCGGCCGCACTGCCAATGACGACCCCCAATTCCCCGGTCGACAGCCGCACCAGCGTCCCGGCAGGAAAAATGCCAAGGCTGTCGGCGAAGCGGTCGAGCAGCGCGGCATCGAAATGCCCCGTCCAGCGCTGCATCCGGGTCAACGCATCGCACGGGCTCCACGCATCCTTATACGCCCGGTTCGACGTCACGGCGTCATATACGTCGCAGATGGCGCCCATGCGCGCGGTCAGCGACAGCGCATCGCCCTCCAGGCAATCGGGATAGCCGGTTCCGTCGATCTTTTCATGGTGCCGCAGGCAAAGTTCCAGCGCGGCTTCGGGCGCGCCGGGCGAGTTGGTCAGCAGGCGATGCCCGGCGACCGGATGCGACCGCACCATGCGCATTTCGCCCATCGACAGCGTGCCGGGCTTGTTCAGGATCGCGTCCGAAATCGCGACCTTGCCGACATCGTGCAACAGGCCCGCAACGCCCATATCCTCAACCTCTTGCGCGTCCAGGCCCAAATGGCGCGCAAAATTGATCATCAGCGCACAGACCGCCACCGAATGAAGATAGGTATATTCGTCCTTGTCCTTCAGCCGGACAAGGTTGATCAGCGCTTTGGAATCGCGCTCGATCGAGGCCCCGATCGACCGCGCCAGCGTTACCATGCGCCGCACTTCCACCGCACGCCCCAGCCGTGCAGCCTCGAACATATCGACGACGGCCTCGCGTGTGCGTTCGATCACCCGCTTGGCGCGGCGACATTCGGCAGCGTGGCCGGGTCGGCGGCGGGGCTTGTCGCGCGGCGCCCGCCCCGGCGCGGCAAAGGTCGCGGCGGAACGAAACGACATCGCATCGCCCCACGGCCGTTCGGCCGCCTTCGGCCGCTTGCGGTGCGGTTTTGGCCGCTCTCCGGCGTCCTCGTGGTCGTCGCGCGGCGCCAGCCCGCGATCGGCGTCGATCACCACGCCCGCAATGTCCGAATTGCGGATTCGCAGCAGCTGTTCGCGGGTTTCGACACGGAAATAGCGGCGCCAGAACGGGTGATCGAACCACGACCCTTCAAAGGCGTGGATGAACATTCCGATCTCGACATCTTCGGCTTTGATTCGAACAAGCATTTTCGGTCCCGTCGCGCTCCGTCACCGCGCCCGTTCCCAAATACGGCACGATCAGTGCCAATTTAAGCCAGTTGCCGCGAAACCGGCGTCAATCGCCCGCGAAATCGAACGCACTCACCCCGCGCTCGCCCTCCCTGAAACGCAGCGGACGGCCAAGCGGCGGGGTCGATCGCTGGACGCATCCGGTGCGGGTGCAGCGGCGACAGCCGAGTCCGATGGGGGTCGCAGGGCTGCGCATCAGGTCGATCCCCCGCGCGGCGATCAGTGAGGCGGCAACCTTGGCATCGACCCCGACGCACACTGCGAAGCGCGCGGGCGTGCCGCTGCCCGTCGCGCCCGGCGCGGCCACCGAGCGCGACTGGGTGAACCAGCGCGACCCGTCCTCCAGTTCGACCAGGTCGGCGACGACTTCGCCGGGGCGCGCAAAGGCTTCATGGACGCCCCATAGCGGACAGCGTGCGTCGCCATCGACAAGCGCCGACTGGCTCGCGCCGGCATAGCGTTTGCTGCCCTGCCCCGCGCGATCAATCCGCAACATAAAGAAGGGCAACCCGCGCGCGCCGACACGCTGGAGCGTGGTCAGCCGATGCGCGACCTGTTCGTATCCCGCGCCAAAGCGCCGCTGGAGCAGCAGCAGATCGTAACCCGTCGCATCGCACGCTCTCAAGAAACGGCTATACGGCATCATCAGCGCCGCGGCGAAATATTGGATCAGGTGCCGCTCGAACAGGCGCGCCGCCGCACTCTCGGCAAATTCGGCGCCGACGACCAGCGCGTCAATCTCTGCCTTCGCCTCGATTTGCGCCAGCGCCGCCGCGGCGGCGAAGGTGCGCGAGGCGGGGCGCAGCAATTCGTTCAACATCAATTGCCGTGCGTGCCAGTCGAGCCAGCGGAGCCGGTCGGGCATCACGTCCGACGGCAGGATGCGGATGCCAAGCTGGTGCCGGGTGCGCAGCCGCTCCGAAATCGTGCCATAAAGATCGCCCCCGGCGAGGCGCAATTCATCGGCCAGTTCTTCGGCCTTCGCATCCAGATCGGCAAAATGGTTACGCCATTTCTCGATCGCGCGGCGCACCGCGGCCACTTCGGGCGCGTCGCCGTCACTTTCGGTTGCCGCTTCGGGCGCCGCGTCGAACAATCGCGCGAACGCCGCCGCGGTCGCGGGCGCGGTCTGGAGCCACTCCTCGACCTCTTCCGCCCCGATCCCCAGGTCGGCAAAGCGCGGATCGGCCAGCCGCCGCCGCAGCCCCGCGGCGCCCCCCGGCACCTCGTCGCCGCCCAGCGTCGCGGCGTCGAACGCAAAGCGTTCGGCCAGCTTGACCAGCACGGTGGCGGAGAGCGGGCGTTGCCCATTCTCGATCAGATTGAGATAGCTGGGCGAAATATCGAGCGCCTCGGCCATCGCGGCCTGGGTCATCCCCGCCTCGCGCCGCACCCGCCGCACCGCCGGCCCCGCAAACACGCGCCGCTCGCTCATATTTGTAACTTTCTTTACAATGTTACACGCTAATTACCACGAACCGGCCGGTATTCACAAATATTATTGACAAAGCTTTTCACTTTCCGCGACACCTTCGCCAACATCCACCCATCACCTCTCACAAGGATACGACGATGGGTTATCAGGAAGACATGGCGCAGGCAGGCCGCCTCATCCGCGACTACGACGGCACATGGGACGGCATCAGCGGCGAAAGCATCGCCCGCATGCGCGCCCAGAACAAGTTCAAGACCGGCCTCGACGTCGCCCGCTACACCGCGCGCATCATGCGCGCCGACATGGCCGCCTATGACGCCGATCCCGCCAACTACACCCAGTCCTTGGGCTGCTGGCACGGCTTCATCGCGCAGCAGAAGATGATCTCGATCAAGAAGCATTTCGGCACCGTCAAGGGCCGCTACATCTACCTCTCGGGCTGGATGATCGCCGCGCTGCGCAGCGAATTCGGCCCCCTTCCCGACCAGTCGATGCACGAAAAGACCAGCGTTCCGGCGCTGATCGAGGAAATCTACACCTTCCTCCGCCAGGCCGACGCCCGCGAGTTGGGCATGCTGTTCCGCGACCTCGACGCCGCGCGCACCGAGGGCGACGAGCTGAAGGCCAAGCAGGTCCAGGCCGCGATCGACAACCATGAAACGCACGTCGTGCCGATCATCGCCGACATCGACGCGGGCTTCGGCAATGCCGAGGCGACCTACCTGCTCGCCAAAAAGATGATCGAAGCCGGCGCCTGCGCGCTCCAGATCGAGAACCAGGTCTCGGACGAAAAACAGTGCGGCCACCAGGACGGCAAGGTCACCGTGCCGCACGAGGATTTCATCGCGAAGATCCGCGCCTGCCGCTACGCCTTCATGGAGTTGGGGGTCGAGGACGGCATCATCGTGACCCGCACCGACAGCCTTGGCGCGGGCCTGACCAAGCAGATCGCCTTCTCGAAGGAGCCGGGCGACCTCGGCGACCGCTATAACAGCTTCCTCGACTGCGAAGAGGTCGACGGCGCAGGCAATCCTGGCGACGTCCTGATCAACCGCGACGGCAAGCTGATGCGGCCGAAGCGCCTGCCCTCGAACCTCTATCAGTTCCGTCCTGGAACCGGCGAGGATCGCTGCGTCATGGACTGCATCGCGTCTTTGCAGAACGGCGCCGACCTGCTGTGGATCGAAACCGAAAAGCCGCACATCGAACAGATCGCCGGCATGGTCGACCGCATCCGCGAAGTCGTGCCCAACGCGAAGCTTGCGTACAATAATTCGCCGAGCTTCAACTGGACGCTGAACTTCCGCCAGCAGGTCTATGATGCGTGGGAGCAGGAGGGCAAGGACGTCAGCGCCTATGACCGCGCCAAGCTGATGAGCGTCGATTATGACGGCACGCCGCTGGGCGACGAAGCCGACAACCGGATCCGTACCTTCCAGCGCGATTCGGCGAAGCGGGCGGGCATTTTCCACCACCTGATCACGCTGCCGACCTATCACACCGCGGCGTTGTCGACGGACAATCTCGCCAAGGAATATTTCGGTGACGAAGCGATGCTGGGTTACGTCAAGGGCGTCCAGCGCGCCGAGATCCGCCAAGGCATCGCCTGCGTGAAGCACCAGAATATGTCGGGCAGCGACATCGGCGACGACCACAAGGAATATTTCGCCGGCGAAGCGGCGCTGAAGGCCGCGGGCAAGGACAACACGATGAACCAGTTCGCTGCGTAACGAGATTGGCGCGGGGGACCCGTTGCAGCCCCCGCGTCTACCCTCTTGGCGCGGGGCGCCTTGCACAAATCGCCCCGCGCCTCCCGAGCTTTCCTGGGGAGGAAAGCCTGTCCGTCGGAAGCCGAAAGGCCTCCGGCGGACATTTTCGTCAAAGCGTCACTTTTTCCTCCTCGCGCGTCTTGACCAGCGACCAGATCACCCCGCCCGCGATCAGCGCGACCGTAACGCCAAGGCTGATCAGCGGCGGGAATTTGGCGCCGTCCAGCAGGAAATCGGCGACGAAGATCTTCGATCCGATGAACACAAGGACCAGCGCGAGCGCATATTTCAGGTAATGGAAACGATGCACCATCGCCGACAGCGCGAAATAGAGCGCGCGCAGGCCAAGGATCGCCATGATGTTCGAGGTGTAGACGATGAAGGTGTCCGTGGTGATCGCAAAGATCGCCGGGACGCTGTCAACCGCGAACACAAGGTCGGCAAGGTTGATCACGACAAGCGCAAGAAACAGCGGCGTTGCCGCCAGCACGATCTTGCCGGTCTTTGTATCGGGCACCCGAACGAAAAACTTCTCGCCGTGAAGTTCGCTGGTGATCGGCATCCGGCGCGACAACCATTTGACGACCGGATTACCGGCAACGTCCATCGGCTTTTCGCTCGCGAACAGCATCTTGACGCCGGTGAACACCAGGAACGCCGCGAAGATGTAGAGCACCCAGCCATATTCGGTGACCAGCGCCGCGCCGCCTGCAATCATGATGCCGCGCAGCACGATGACCGCGACGATACCCCACAAAAGCGCGCGATACTGGTAGCGCGGCGGGATCGCAAAGGTTGTGAAGATCAACGAGATGACAAAGATATTGTCGATCGACAACGCCTTCTCGATGAAGAAGCCCGTGTAATATTGAAGACCGGCCTCACCGCCTTTCGCGGCCCACACCCACGCGCCGAACGTCGTGGCGATACCGATGTAGAGCGCCGAGAGCTTGAGGCTCTCGCCGATTCCCATCTCCTTGTTTTCCTTGTTCAGGATGCCAAGGTCGAACGCGGTAAGCGCGATGACGAGCGTCAGGAAGGCGAGCCAGAACCAAGCGGGGGTGCCCAGCCAGTCGGCAAACAGAAATTCCATGATGATTGTCCCTGGATATGCCGAAAGCGCTGCCTTCGTTAAGGCAACGCTTTCGGTTGTCGATTATTGGGGTTAGCGGGCGAACGCCGGGCGCAGCACAGGGCGCCGCGAAAGGTCCGCGAGTCGCTTTTTGACCGCCAGCTTCAGCGTTTTCAATCGCAGCAGGCGAAACGGATCGGCGCCGCGCCGCCGCACCTCGCGGCGTTCGGCGTCGTCGAGTTGGCGATGCAGCTCGGTCAGGCGGTAAAGATTGGGATTGAGCGTCATAAAAGGCCTCCTGATTGATAAATCAAGCAGGTGACGCCGACGCCGGTCCCAGGAGTAGAGGGGAGATGGGCCAGAGCATCGGTGTCACCCGATGCGGTCCGACATCACGTGGCGGGAAAAATCCCGCCGACGCCAGAGGGGCCCGGCCCGCATGGTTTTTATTTAAGGCCGCAGCGTCGCTCTTTCAAGCCCCCGTCGCATCATGCTAGCCAAAGCGTGCGCATCCCGGCGCACAGGAGGCTTCGCATGTCCGTGATCGTCGACCAGGATGGGCCGGTGACCATCGTCACCATCAATCGCCCCGCGCGCCGCAACGCCGTTGATCCGGCGACCGCGGTCGCCCTTCGCGATGCCTTCGCGGCCTTTGCCGCTGACGCCGGCGCGCGCGCTGCGATCCTGACAGGAAGCGACCGGCATTTCTGCGCTGGCTTCGACCTCCATGCCGTCGGCACATCGCACTATGACCCGGAGGGTCCCGGCCCGATGGGGCCGACCCGGATGCTGCTTGAAAAGCCAGTGATCGCCGCGATCGAGGGCCATGCGGTGGCGGGCGGGCTTGAACTCGCGCTTTGGTGCGACCTGCGCGTCGCGGCCGCCAGCGCGATATTCGGGGTCTATTGCCGCCGCTGGGGCGTGCCGCTCATCGACGGGGGCACCGTGCGGCTGCCGCGCATCGTCGGCCAGGGACGCGCGCTCGACATGATCCTCACTGGTCGCCCCGTTGCCGCCGAAGAGGCGCAACGCATCGGCCTTGCCGACCGCGTGGTCGCCGACGGCGAAGCGCTCGCGGCCGCGCTGGCACTGGCAAAGCAAATCGCTGCTTTCCCGCAAATCTGCATGAACAGCGACCGTTTGAGCGCATACCGTCAATGGGACTTCGATATCGAGGGCGCACTCGCGCATGAAGCCCATGCAGGCGTCGTTCCCTTGCGCGAAGGGGCTGCGGCGGGCGCCAGGCGCTTTACCGAAGGGACGGGACGCGGCGGCAGTTTTGCGGCATTCAACGGCGACTGACAATGGCGGGGTGGGAGCGGAGAAAAAGCTCGTCATCCCCGCGAAAGCGGCTGCTTACCGCGCCGTTCGGCTGGCTCATCGGCATGTTTCCGCTTTCGCAGGAATGACGAAATGTTGCGCTCGCACGCGTTCGTCATCGGTTAAAAACCCCAATCCATCATCCCAGCCTTGATCCAGGGGCCACGGCGCGCGCCCTTATCATCGATCGCAGACGCACGTCCGGGTGCCGAAAATTGGCCGAGGGCGTGTCCGGTGCGCGGACGTCGTCTGCAACCTTGCAGGCTGTCAATCGATGCGATTGAAGTGCGTCGTTTCCAGTTGTTGCCGGTTATCATTCGACCAGACAATCGTTTCGGTCATCGATTTCAGATCCTTGGCGACGGTATAGACGCGCGTCGACACCTTGGCGCCGCCCTTCCCCAGCGTCATCACTAACGTGTCCGGCGCCGGCTGACGCAAGGCAACGCTGTCGATGAAACCCATATTGCCGGTAATCGCTACGGGGACGCCATCAAGCGCGGCGGTCGATTCCGCATGCCGGCTGGAGCCGTCCGGCGCGACGATTTCGACCCGCGTTGTCCATTTGCCGTCGTGTGAGGGCCGAAAACTCATCGTCACCCGCCGGGGCCGTTCCTCCACCGGCATGAGCGAAGCGTCGAGCGACCAGTTTCCAATCAGCGGCATCGACTGGGACGCCGCGCCGTGAACGGCGTTCGATGTACCGATCTGTTCGGCAGAAGGCGGGGCCGCGACCATGAGTCCGGCGGCGGCCAGGGATATTGCGATAAGCATGACAATCATTCCTTTCGGACCGCGAACCCCGATGGTTGCGGTGCGGCCCAAATCTGTCACTGCGGTGCGCCGTCCCGAAAGATCGATATTTTCGTCACAAGTTTTTTGGAGGTCCAGAAGCCGCGCCAATTCGCGGCTACTGCCGACGCCTGTCTTGCGGCGGGCGGAGCGCAGGCGCTCGTTGATCGAGGTTTCCGAACGGCCCAGACGTGCGGCGATGGTCTTGACCGTGTGTCCCGCGACCAACAGGCGCAAAATTTCCATCTCCCGGTCGGAGAGGCACGCGGACAAGCCGGAGTCAGATTGATGGGCAGGCATGTCCTTCGCTCACCACAGCCTCAACACCAGGTCCATCCCAATTTATTTGGGAAACGGTGGAAGACGGCGACTAATATATTTCTTCAAACGTCCAGCCGGTCAGCCCCAGCGCAAAATCGCCGAACTTGCGAACTGGGCCCTCAGTGGGCGACCAGCGGTTGATGAAACGATAGCCCTCGTGGCTGACGCCTTCGACGATCCACTGGCTGCCGTCTAGACCATTGTCGCATTCAGTGGCGCGCTGTTCGAGGACCTTTGTTCTGAACAATATCGCGCGGAGTTTACCGATCTCGGCGGCTGAAAGCGGCCGTCGGACCTCCCGCTCCACTTTGCCCGGCTCATAACCGCCCTCGCCCGATAGTTGCTTGGCGATGAGCGTGGCATGCTCCCCGGACCGTTCGATCCGCACGATCACGGGATGGTGAAAAGTCGGCAGCCATGTGAAGCGCAGCGTTGATTTGCCCGCCGGGGCAGAAACGCGCGACCGTTCGTACAGCGACGGCTCCCTCGCCGCATCCCAATGGCTGGGATACCAATCCCTTTCGACCTCGCTGATCGTCGCGAAGCACTCGGGATATCCCTTAAAATTGCAGACCTGTGCCGGCTTTCCGAACGACTTTGGAAAATATCTCTTTCCCGCTTTTGAAGACGTGATCGCCGTCTTGTTACCCGGCAACACAACACAGCGGCGGTCGATTGCGGGCACGGCGGTATCGCCCGAATTGCAGCTGGCGAGCATGAGCGGAAAGAGGATGACGACCCTCATCCTCTCCTTGTACAAGAACGAATTTGGTCGAAGCTTCGTTTTTCGGAAACGAAGGCCGGACGTCGCCAAAGCCGTCTCCCTACCCCTTCGACATCAGCTTCATCGTCATCGCCGTCAGCGCCTCGGTCGCGGTCGAGATGACCGCGGGTGCGTCGGGCGCCCAGAAGGGCGAGTGCAGGCTCGGCAGCGTCCGGCCGTCCTTCTTTGCCGCGTCATATTCGGCCTGCGGCACCCCGCCGACCCAGACGATCAGGCTCTTGATGCTCTTGTCCTCTCGCCCGAAGCGGCCGAAATCCTCGCCGCCCATCACCGGCGGCATCTTGACGACGCGCTCGCTGCCGAAGCTGGTCGTCAGATACGCCGCCATCTCTTCGGTGAAATCGACCGTATTGAACGTCGCCGGCGTATATTCATCTCTCTGCACCGTCACGACGGGCATCTTGTCCTCGGGCATCCCGGCGGCAATCGCCTCCCCCTTTGCGATGCGCGCGATGCCGTCCAGCAGGTGGTCGCGCACTTCGTCGGAGTAGCTGCGCACCGTCAGTTGCAGCTTTGCCTCGTCGGAAATGATATTGTGCTTTGCGCCCGCGTGAAAGCTGCCGACGGTGACCACCGCGCTGTCGAGCGGGCTGATCTCGCGTGAGACGAGCGTCTGGAGCGCGCCGACGATCCGGCTGGCGAGCACGATCGGGTCCTTTGTCGTTTGCGGATAGGCGCCGTGGCCGCCAACCCCCTTCACGGCAATGTCAACGCTGTCCACATTGGCGAGCGCATAGCCGGGCGTATAGCCGATCTTGCCCGCCGGGAACTGCGCCGCGTCGTGAAAGGCCAGCACATATTCGGGTTTGGGAAAGCGCTTATAAAGTCCATCCTCGAGCATCATGCGCGCGCCGGCGCCGCGTTCCTCGGCGGGCTGGCCGATCATCACCAGCGTGCCCGACCATTTCGCCTTGTTCGCGGCCATCAGCCGCGCGACGCCGATCCACGCGGCCATATGCGTGTCGTGCCCGCACGCGTGCATGACGCCGGTTTCGACGCCTTCCGTGGTGGTCACGCGCACCTTTGACGCGCCGGGAAGGCCGGTCTGTTCGGTCACCGGCAGCCCGTCCATGTCAGCGCGCACCATCACGACAGGGCCCGGCCCATTCTTCATCACCGCAACGATGCCCGTCCCGCCGACCTTTTCGGTGACATCGAACCCCAGCTTGCGCGCCTCGGCCGCGAGGATGCCCGCCGAACGCACCTCCATGAAGCTGAGTTCGGGATGGGCGTGCAAATCCTTGTAGATCGCGATCAGCGACGGCATCTGCTTGTCGACCTCGCCGCGCAGCGTTTGCGCGCCCGCGGGCATCGCCAAAGCCAGCCCCGCGAAAGCCAAGAGGGAGGCGCCCGTCCACAAAATCCGCATCGTCTTTCACCTGTTTTCGTAGTCAGCTCACCGGGACCAGTTCGATCACGTCGAGCAAGGATTCATACGCCGGTGCAGGCAGCACCAGCCGCCAGCGATTATCGCCGATCCGCTCGACCAGCCCCGCCATGTCGCGCATCCGGTCGCTGCCATAATTGACCGCCATTTTTTCGTCGCCAAGCTCCAGCGTGCCAAGAAACACCTGGCGTTTCAGATTGTCGGGAAAGATCAATCCCACCGGGCGCTGTGACCCCGTGACCTTGGTCAGGCTCGACAGTCCCTGTTCGGCCGACACGCGGCACCGAAACCAGCCATAGGCGACGTAGGACAGCCCGCCCCGCCCCTGCGCACCGACCTTTATCGTCCGGCACCGATAGTCGCCGGCCGGCAGATGCGGGTTGGGCAAGGCTGCCGCCGGTTGCAGCAACACGCCCTCGCGGTCGATGTCGGCGCCGAACCCCTTTGCCCGCGCGTCGGCGAGCGCGGTCTGCCAGCTGCTATACCAGCCGCGAATCCGTCCCTGGTCCTGCGCGGTCGCTGTGGCGCGCCACGTGCCGGTTTCGGCCGGTGCATCGGCAGCCGAGGGCGGCATCGGCGGCACCGTTCGACAGGCGCCAGCCATCAGGCCCAACGCCAGGGCAAAAATCAAACTCTTACGACCCCTCATTCTCCGTCACTCCCCGGTCCGGTTGCGTTAACCTTAGGGGCGCAAAGGAGAATGCTCAAGGCCGCAGCTAGTTATCCGGCGGTCCACCCGCCATCGACGCTCAGGTTGGCGCCGGTGATGTTGGCCGCCTCGTCTCGTGTCAGGAAGGATGCGATCGCCGCGACCTGCTCGACCGTCACAAATTGCTTGGTCGGCTGTCCAGCGAGCAGGACATCGTTGATCACCTGCTCGCGCGTCATCCCCCGCGCCTTCATCGTATCGGGGATCTGGTTTTCGACCAGCGGCGTCCAGACATAGCCCGGGCTGATGCAATTCACTGTAATCCCGGCATCGGCGACTTCCAGCGCGACGGTCTTGGTCAGGCCGGCAAGGCCGTGCTTGGCGGTGACATAGGCCGACTTGAATGGCGACGCGACAAGCGAGTGCGCCGACGCTGTGGCGATGATGCGCCCCCATTTCTTCTTCCGCATTCCCGGCACCGCGTGGCGGATCGTGTGGAAAGCCGCGGTCAGGTTGAGCGCGATGATCATGTCCCATTTTTCGGGCGGGAAATCCTCGACGGGCGAAACGAACTGCATTCCGGCATTGTTGACAAGGATATCGACGCCGCCGAAATCGGCATCGGCGCGTTTGAACATCGCCTCGATCTGGTCCGGCTTCGTCAGATCGGCGCCGTCATAGGCGGCCTTGCCGCCGCTGATTGCCTCCAATCCCTTGCGCTCGACCTCGATCGCGTCGGCGTCGCCGAAGCCGTTGATGATGATGTTCGCACCTTCGGCCGCAAACGTCTTGGCGATGCCGAGCCCGATGCCGGAGGTCGATCCGGTGACGAGGGCGGTCTTTCCAGTCAGGCGCATGAAATTAGTCCTTTCGGGTGGAGAGAGGATCAGGAAACGTCGGGTTCGGCCTTTGGTCGCAATGCATTCGATTGCACCGCAAAACTGTCCGACCGCCCTTCGGCAATGCTGTCGGTGAGCAGATGGCCGTCCTTCATCGCGGCCTCGACCGCATCGCGGCCGAGTGCCCAGTTGACCTCCATCGTCGATCGCGAAAACTCGAAATCGCGCGCGCCGGTCTGCCATGCGGGCGGCTCGTGGATCAGTTGGACAACGTTGAGCGCCTTGCAGTCGACCATCTTTCGGACCGCCTTCACTTCGGGCAGCTCGGAATATTCGGCAGGCAGCTTGTCGAGCATCCGGTCGATCAGCCGGTGCTCCTTGCGCCGCCGCACCAGCCCGTCGGAAATCCGTCGCGTGCGGCTTGAATAACGAATATCCTTTTCGCGCGACCAGGCTTCTTCCAGGTCGTGTGGCCGCACACCGCGCGCGGGGAACAGGTCGACCTGAAACACCAGCATATCCTCTTTCGCGGCGTCGACGACATGTTCGAGCGGAGTGTTGGAAACCAGTCCGCCGTCCCAATACCATGTCCCGTCGATCTCGACCGGCGGCAGACCCGGCGGCAGCGCGCCCGACGCCAATATATGCCGCGCGTCGATCCGGTCGCTTCGGGTATCGAAATAACGAAAATTGCCCGTTTCGACCGCGACAGCACCGACCGAAAGGCGCACGTTCCCGTCATTCACCCGGTCCCAATCGACCAGCCGATCGAGCGTCGCGACCAGCGGCGCCGTGTCGTAGAAGCTGACCGCTTCGGGCGTCTGCCGCTCGGCGAAAGCGGGCGGCGGAAAGCGCGGGGTGAAAAAGCCGGGAACGCCGAACGCCATCACCTGCCCCGCGGCGGTCATATGGCTCCATTCGCGCGCCCAGTCATTGTCGGGAGTCGGCAGCGACGGCAACGCCGACGAGACGCCTTCCCAGAAGGCGCGCATCTTGGAGACCGCCTGATCACGTTCGTTCCCGGCGATGATCGCAGCGTTGACGGCGCCGATCGAAATCCCGGCAACCCAGTCGAGTTCGAGCCCGCGTTCGATCAACGCCTCATACACCCCAGCCTGAAATGCGCCGAGCGCGCCCCCGCCTTGCAGGACGAGCACGACCAGGTCGGGCAATGGCAAAGCGGCGCGGGCGGCACGGCGGGGCATGGACTCGGCAATCCTTTGTTTGGTGCCGCGGTTTTGTGCACCGCAGCACGGCCCATTGCAATGACTCGATTCCATACCAAAGCCCTTTCAATTGCTTGACGCTGCTGTAACTATCGAACCGAAACGACGATTGACGGTGGAGAAACCCAATGCGCCTCGACGATTATGATCCCGGCGACGACATCCGCGACCTTGGCCGCGGCGGCGGCGGTTTCGGGGGTGGCGGGGGCGGCGGCCTTGGCGGACTGCTGATCGGTTTCCTGCCGATGCTGCTGGGCCGCAAGATGGGCTGCGGCACGATCCTGTTGCTGGGCGCGGTGGCCTTTTTCGTGCTCGGCCCCGGAGCGAACATGCTGAGCATGGGCGGCGGCACAAGCGACCCGGCCGCCGACAGCCGGAGCGGCACGAACGTCGCGTGCGATACCCAGGCCGAGCGATTGGCGTGCAATGTGTTCGGGTCGACCCACACCGTCTGGGGCGGGCTGATCAACGGGTATCAGAAACCGACGCTCAATTTCTTCACTGAAAGAAACGAGTCGGATTGCGGCGCTGCACAGGCCGCGATGGGGCCATTTTATTGCCCCGCCGACAATGGCGTTTATCTCGACACCAGTTTTTTCCGCGAACTCGAACAACGCTTTGGCGCCGCGGGGGATGCGGCGCAGGCCTATGTCATCGCGCATGAAGTCGGCCACCATATCCAGACGATCAGCGGCATTTCGGATCAGGTTCGCCGCGCGCAACAGCGCGCCTCGCAGGCCGAAGGCAATGCGCTGCAAGTCCGTATGGAGTTGCAGGCCGATTGTTACGCCGGAGTGTGGGCGGCGCGCGCAAAGACCGCCGCGGGCCGGCCAGTGATGGAAGCGGGCGACATGGAGGAGGCCATGCGCGCCGCCAATGCCATCGGCGACGACACGCTGATGCGCTCAGCAGGGCAGCGTCCGGTGCCCGAAAGCTTTACCCACGGGACCAGCGAGCAGCGGATGAGCTGGCTGCGGCGCGGCCTGCAATCGGGGGACCCGCGCCAGTGCGACGCGTTCGCTTCCAATATCTGACGGCGGCGCTCGCGGCGGTCCTCGTCGCGTCGCCCGCCTCTGCCGAAACGCTTTATATCCAGACAGGCCGGCTGATCGACGGCCTGTCGGACGAGGCCCGAACCGGCCAGTGCATCACCGTCGATGGCGAATTGATCAAGGCGGTCGGCGCGTGCGGCACGGCGCCCGATGGCGCCACTATCGTCGACTGGTCGGGCTTTACGGTCCTTCCGGGGCTGATCGACCTCCACACCCACCTCGCCGACCTGGGCCAGAGCGCCGACCTTGCCGCCCCGATCAAGGCCTCGCCCGCCGAAACGGCGCTCGTCGGCGCACGCAACGCGCGCGCGACGCTGAATGCCGGTTTCACCAGCGTGCGCGACGTCGGAACCTATCGCGGACTGACCGATGTGACGCTGCGCAACGCGATCGACCGCGGCGACGTGCCCGGCCCGCGGATGTGGGTCGCGGGCGCCTATCTGACGATCCCGAAAGGCGGCGGCGAACTCAACGGCGTCGTCCCGAACGAACAATTGCCGCCCGACATGCGGCTCGGCGTCGCAGCGACGCCCGACGAAGCCGCCGCGCGGACGACATATCTGCTCGATCAGGGGGCCGACTTCATCAAGGCCATTGCCACCGGCGCCGTGCTTGCCATCGGCACCGAACCCGGTGCCCCCGAACTGACCACCGACCAGCTGCGCGCGATCGTGAAGGTGGCCCATGCCCGCGGCAAAAAGGTCACTGCCCACGCGCATGGCGCCATCGGCATCCGCAATGCGATCGAGGCCGGGGTCGACAGCATCGAACATGCCAGCCTCGCCGACGAGGCGACGCTGCAACTTGCGAAAAAGCATGGCACCTGGCTCGCGATGGATATCTATAACGGCACCTATATCGACGATATCGGCACCAAAGAGGGCTGGCCCGAAGAATATCTGCGCAAGAACCGCGAGACGACCGATGCGCAGCGCGCCGCCTTTCGCCGCGCGGTCGAGTTGGGGGTCAATATCGGTTATGCGACCGATGCTGGCGTCTATCCGCATGGACTGAACGCGCGGCAGTTCCGCAATATGGTCAAATATGGGATGACGCCGATGCAGGCGATCCGGTCCGCCACCGGCCGCGCTGCGGAGGAAATGGGCCGCAGCGACGTCGGCGCGATCGTCGCCGGCCGCTACGCCGATTTCGTTGCGGTGAAGACCGATCCGCTCACCGACATCACGGTTCTCGAAAAGATCGACCATGTGATGAAGGGCGGCGTTCTGGTCCGTTAGACTTACCGGAAGTCGTCATTGCGAGCGGAGCGAAGCAATGACGCGATCTATTGGAAGCTACCGCGCGCCGTTCCGCTCCTCCGCATGCGCCTCGGCGCGCTCGAGCAGCAACGCCAGATCCTCGCGGCTGATGTCGAACGTCTCGCCCAGATCGTCGAGCGCGGCGTCGATATCCCCCATCGACAGCCCCGAAACCGGCACCGGAGGCACGGCCTTGCCCTCGACCGGCTTGGCGCGGTGCGGATAGCTGTGCCCCGAAAAACGATGGAACAGCCAGCCGATCGCCACCATCAACAGCGAATTGACCGCCACGACGATCAGGAAATCGATCACATGCGCCGAAAACAGCGCATAGCCGCCAAGCACCGCGCTCAGCGCCGCCGCGCCGCCCGGCGGGTGCAGGCAGCGCAGCAGGGACATGGCGAGGATCGCCAGCGAAACCGCAACGGCCGCGGCGATCGCCGGATCAGGGATAAACTGTGCGACGACCACGCCAACAAGCGCCGACACGACATTGCCGCCGACGATCGACCAGGGCTGCGCGAGCGGGCTGGCCGGGACCGCGAACAGCAGCACCGCGGACGCTCCCATCGGCGCGACGATCCACGGCATCGACGACGCGAACAGCGCGGTGCAGGTCAATCCGATAAAGCCGATCCCGATCAGCGCGCCAACGCTCGCGATCACGCGGTCGCGCAGACTCGCGCCGGCCAGCAGCGGCACGAAGATGCGGCCTGTGTTCAGTAACGCGCGGACCATCGGCTTCCTTCTCGTTCCTCGATCGGCCCGATGGGGTTTTTCCTCTTCCCCTGCCAGCGAAAATTAGTTGGCATCGGCGAAGCGCGATTTGGCGCGCCTTCGTCCTTGAACCCGCGCGCCGCATCGCTAAACCGTTTTCATGCGAAACCATATCCTTTGCAGCGCGATCGCGCTCGCCGCCGCCCTTTCCGCCCCCGCTTTTGCTCGCCCGATGACCGAGGTCGACCTTGCGACCTTGAAGCGCGTCGCCGCGCCGGCCGCATCGCCCGACGGCCGCTGGGTCGTGTTCCAGATGACCGAGACCGAAGCAGGCAGCTACAAGCGTTCGACCGGCCTGTGGATCGTCGACCGCAATGCAAAGGACGCAAAGCCTGCGCCGGTTGCCGACACCGCGGGCATGAACGAAACCGCGCCCGCGTTCGACAAGGACGGCACGCTCTATTTCCTCTCGAACGCGTCGGGCAAAAGCCAGGTCTGGCGGACCGATCCCAAAACGGGTGGTGCCCCGACGCAGGTGACCGACACCAAGGCTGATATTTCGGGCTTCAAAATTTCGCCCGACGCCACCAAGCTGCTCGCATGGGGCGACATTGCCAAGGAATGCACCGACTTCGGCTGTGACGCGAAGGACAAGGGCGCGCTGCCCGGTCCCGGCACCGGCCGTCTCTACAAGGACGGCGTGGGCTTCGTCCGTCACTGGGATCATTGGGAAACGCCCGGCACCTACAGCCGCCCCTTCATCTTCAATCTCGAAGGCGGCAAGGCGACCGCCGCGCGTCCGGCCGACGCCGGGCTGGTCGGCGACACGCCGTCGAAGCCCTTTGGCGGCGGCGAAGAACTGGCGTGGGGCGCCGACAGCCGCACCGTCTTTTTCACGCTGCGCAAGGCCGACCGCAATGAACCGATGTCGACCAACCTCGATATCTACAGCTGGCTGGTCGACAGCCGGATGATGCCGGTGAATTTGACGCAGAATAATCAGGCGACCGACACCCTCCCCACCCCATCGCCCGACGGCAAATGGCTCGCCTATGCCGCGATGGCGCGGCCGGGTTATGAGGCCGACCGGCTGGTGCTGATGCTCCGCAACCTCGAAAGCGGCGAGACGAAGAAACTCACCGACGCGTGGGACCGTTCGGTCGGCTCGATCGCCTGGGCCGCGGATGGCAAATCGCTTTATGTGACAGCGCAGGATACGCTGGAACATCCGGTGTTCCGCATCGACGCCGCGACGGGCAAGGTCGAAAAGGTCAAGGCGACGACCGAAGCGTTCGAGGGCAATATCGGCGACGTCACCCCGCTTCCCGGCGGCGGCCTCCTCTATTCGCGCAACAGCGCGCTGCTGCCGACCGATTTGTTCGAGCGCGACGCCAAGGGCAAGGTGAAACAGATCACCGCGGTCAATGCCGCGCGTCTCGCCGAATTCGATCCGGTCAAGCTGGAGAAGATCCAGTTCGCGGGCGCGAACGGCGACAAGGTGTGGGGCATGACCCTGAAGCCCGCGAACAGCACCGGCAAGTTGCCGGTCGCGTTCATCGTCCATGGCGGGCCGCAGGGCAGCTTCGGCAACAGCTGGTCGACGCGCTGGAATCCGCGCCTTTTCGCCGAGCAGGGCTATGGCGTCGTCACCATCGATTTCCACGGATCGACCGGCTATGGTCAGGCCTTCACCGACAGCATCAACAAGGATTGGGGCGGCAAGCCGCTCGAAGATTTGAAGCTCGGTCTCGCCGCAGCGGGACAGCGGGATGCGCAGCTCGACCTCAACAACGCCTGTGCGCTGGGCGCCTCATACGGCGGTTATATGATGAACTGGATCGCGGGCCAGTGGACCGACGGCTTCAAATGCCTCGTCCAGCACGACGGAGTGTTCGACCTGCGCGCGATGGCGTTCGAGACCGAGGAACTGTGGTTCGACGAATGGGATCATGGCGGCCCCTGGTGGGAACGCACCGACCCCGAGAAATGGAACCCGGTGAACCATGTCACGAAATGGAAAACCCCGATGCTGGTCATCACCAGCGAAAAGGATTTCCGCATCCCCTACAGTCAGGGTCTCGCCGCCTTCACCGCGCTCCAGCGGCGCAATGTCCCGTCTCAGCTGCTCGTCTTCCCCGACGAGAACCACTGGGTGCTGAAAGGCGCGAACAGCGTCCAGTGGCATCAGACGGTGTTCAACTGGATGGGTGAGCATTTGAAGAAATAGGACTGCTCACCTAACACGCGACCGTGTGCTCCCGCCTTCGCGGGAGCACACGGCTTTTCAAATTAAGCTATCCGCGATGCGGAGGGCCCGTGTGGACAGCTTCCCCCTTGCCGCCTCGCGCCCCGGCTGGCAAAGGCGCCCGGCTATGCCGATGGAAAAAACATTCGATCCCGCCGCGATTGAAGCGAAATGGGCCACTGAGTGGGAAAGCCGCGGGCTGTTTCGCCCGCACCGCCCCGACGCCACCCCCTTCACGATCGTCAACCCGCCGCCGAACGTCACCGGCGCGCTGCATATCGGCCATGCGCTCGACAACACGTTGCAGGACGTGCTCGTCCGCTACGAGCGCCTTCGCGGCAAGGATGCTTTGTGGGTCGTCGGCATGGACCATGCCGGCATCGCGACGCAGATGGTCGTCGAACGCCAGCTGGAAGCGCGGCAGGACAAGCGCACCAATTACAGCCGCGAGGACTTCATCGACAAGGTTTGGCAATGGAAGGCGGAAAGCGGCGGCCAGATCACCGGCCAGCTCCGCCGTCTCGGCTGTTCGATGGACTGGAGCCGCGAGCAGTTCACGATGGACCCGCACTTCACCAAGGCCGTGGTCAAGGTGTTCGTCGACCTTCACAAAAAGGGGCTGATCTACCGCGACAAGCGCCTCGTGAACTGGGATCCGAAGCTCAAGACCGCGATTTCGGACCTCGAGGTCGAAACGCACGAGGTTCAGGGGGGGTTCTGGCACTTCAAATATCCACTCGCCGACGGCGTGACGCTCGACGATGGGCGCGATTATATCGAGGTCGCGACGACGCGTCCCGAAACGATGCTCGCCGACATGGCGGTCGCGGTGAACGCTGATGACGCGCGCTATCAAAGCGTTATCGGCAAGTTCGTGACGCTGCCGATCACCGGCCGCCGCGTTCCCATTGTCGCCGACGAACATGCCGATCCCGAACTGGGTTCGGGCGCGGTGAAAATAACGCCAGGTCATGATTTCAACGATTTCGAGGTCGGCAAGCGCGCAGGATTCAAGCCCGGCGAGATGCTCAACATGCTCGATGGCGACGCGAATGTGATCCAGACCGCCGATGGGCTGATCCCTGCCGAATATCTCGGCCTCCACCGCTTCAAACGCGATGGTGTCGATGGCGCGCGCGAGCTTGTCGTCCAGCGGATGAAGGAAGGTGGCTTCCTGATCCCGCATGTCGTGACGTCAAAAGACGGGGACGTCACGGAGCATGACGCCGAGCCGCGCACGATCCAGACGCCGTTCGGCGACCGCGGCGGCGTGGTGATCGAGCCCTGGCTGACCGACCAATGGTATGTCGACGCCGAAACGCTCGCGCAGCCGCCGATGGCGGCAGTGCGCGACGGGCGCATCAACATCGTGCCCAAGACGTGGGAAAAGACCTTCTTCAACTGGATGGAGAATATCCAGCCCTGGTGCGTCTCGCGGCAGCTCTGGTGGGGCCACCGGATCCCCGCCTGGTATGGGCCGCCGATCGGCCAAGATGAGCAATCGCTGGCTGATGGCACCTTTGCATGGCTAGACGAAATTCCTGACCTGGATGACCCGATCCGGCGTGTTCGTGCAAACCCTGAAGTCTTTGTTGCTGAGACCTTCGACGAAGCGCTTGCTCAGGCCGAGAAGCGCTACTCGGAAGTGGGCATAGACTTCACTTTGGAAGACGGGTTTCGACTGGCGGAAGTCGAAGGGTTTGACGAAGCCAGAGATGCGTTTGCAAACGGCGAGCTCGGCCTTTGGCGTGACCCCGACGTCCTCGACACCTGGTTCTCTTCCGCCCTCTGGCCCTTCGCCACGCTCGGCTGGCCCGAAGATACTGACCTCGTCAAACGCCACTACCCCAACGACGTCCTTATCTCGGGTTTCGACATCCTGTTCTTCTGGGACGCCCGCATGGCGATGCAGGGGATGGAGTTTATGGGCGATGTGCCGTGGAAGACGCTCTATCTCCACGGCCTCGTCCGCGCGCCCGACGGCGCAAAGATGTCGAAGTCGAAGGGCAATGTGGTCGACCCGCTCGGCCTGATCGACCAATATGGCGCCGACGCGCTTCGCTTCTTCATGGCGGCGATGGAAAGCCAGGGCCGCGACATCAAGATGGATGATGCGCGCCTCGCCGGATATCGCAATTTCGCGACCAAGCTGTGGAACGCCGCGCGCTTCTGCGAAGCCAATGGCATTTCGGCCTCGACGAGCTTCGAGGCGCCCGCCGCGACGCTTCCCGTCAACCGCTGGATCATCGGGGAGGTCGCCGCGACCGTCGCCGCGATGGAAAGTGCCTTCGCCGCCTATCGCTTCGACGAGGCCGCGAATGCGATCTACAGCTTTGCGTGGGATCGCTTCTGCGACTGGTATCTGGAGCTGATCAAGGGCGCGATCGACGACGAGACGAAGGCCGTCGCCGGATGGGTGCTCGACCAGATCCTGGTCATGCTGCACCCCTTCATGCCCTTCATCACCGAAGAGCTGTGGACGGGCCTCGGCGAGCGCGCCGACTATCCGCTGATCACCGCCAAATGGCCCGCGCCGGACGCCGTGCGCGATGCCGGCGCGAGCGCCGATATCGACTGGCTGATCAAGCTCGTCAGCGAGCTGCGCACGGCCAAGGCCGAACTCGGCCTGCCGCCGGGCGCGCGTCTGACTGCTCATTTCCCCGCATCGCTCAAGGGCCGCACGGATAAGCTCGCCGCGCAGCTCGACCGCCTCGCGCGCCTCGAATCGATCAGTTTCGATCCTGCCCCCGCAGGCGCTTCGGCGCAACTCGTCGTCGAGGGCGAGACGATCACGGTTCCCCTCGAAGGTGTGATCGACATCGCCGCCGAACGCGACCGCCTGACCAAGGCGCTCGCCGCCGCGGCGAAGGAACGCGACGGTCTTGCCGGGCGCCTGAACAACCCGTCGTTCGTCGAGCGCGCCAAGCCCGAAGCGGTGGAAAAGGCGCGCGCCGATCATGCCGCGAAGGAAGCCGAAGCCGACCGTCTGACCGCCGCGCTGGCGCGGCTGGGGTGAGCGAACGCCGCCATTCCTCCCCGCTTGTGGGGAGGTGGCAGCCGGAACGGCTGACGGACGGGGCTAGTGTCCTTGCGCGAAGCTGCGTCGGGCCGCGAACCCCCTCCACCACCCTGCCCGCAAGCGGGGAGGATTTTTCGTGACCGATGGCGAGACGCCCGTCACGCCGACACCCTTTGCGGCGGCCGCGGACCCGGCCGCCAACCCCGTCCCGCCGCGCCAGACGGCGCGCGGCGGCGGGCGTATGGACCTGACGCAGGGGCCGATCGCCAAAACGCTGATCCTCTTCGCGCTGCCGACGCTCGCGTCCAACATCCTCCAGACGCTCTCGGGATCGGTGAACTCGATCTGGGTCGGGCAATTTCTGGGCAATGGCGCGCTCGCCGCGACCGCCAACGCCAATATCATCATGTTCCTGATGTTCGGCGCCTTCTTCGGCTTCGGCATGGCTGCGACCGTGCTGATCGGCCAAGCCATCGGCCGCGGCGACGTCGACGCGGCGCGGCGCGCGACCGGCGGCGTGATCGGCCTCGCGCTGATCTTTTCGGTGATGATCGCGATCCTTGGCTGGTTTGCGTCCGACCAGATATTGCGCTGGCTCGAAACCCCGCCCCAGGCCTTTGCGCTGGCGCATGACTATCTGCGCGTCACCTTCCTCGCCGTTCCCGCGTCGATGCTGTCGGTCACGCTGATGATGGCCTCGCGCGGCGCGGGCGATGCGATGACGCCGCTCCGTTTCATGATCCTTGCGGTGGTGCTCGACATCGTCTTCAACCCGGTGCTGATCCTTGGCCTTGGCCCCTTCCCCCGCCTTGGCATTGCGGGCAGCGCCCTCGCCACCGCGCTCGCCGGGACGATCAGCCTCGCGGGCATGATCGCCTGGTTCTACGCGAAGAACCATGTGCTGCGCCTGCGCGGGCCCGAACTGGCCTATCTCCTTCCCAAATGGAGCGAACTGCGCTTTATCGTCGGGCGCGGATTGCCGATGGGCGCGCAGATGCTCGTCATTTCCGGCGCCGGGCTTGTGATGATCGGCCTCGTCAACCGCGAAGGGCTGGTGGCCGCCGCGGCTTATGGCGCGACGTTGCAGCTGTGGAACTATATCCAGATGCCGGCGCTTGCGGTCGGTGCCGCGGTCAGCTCGATGGCGGCGCAGAATATCGGCGCCGGGCGCTGGGATCGGGTCGCGACGGTCACGAACAGCGGCATCGCGATCAACCTGGCGATGACCGGGGTGCTGATCGTCCTGCTCCTGATCTTCGACCGCGCCGCGCTCGCGCTCTTCCTCGGCAGCGGCAGCGAAGCGATCGACGTCGCGCGCAATATCCAGCTCATCGCGACCTGGACCTTCCTGCCCTTTGGCACCACCATCGTCCTCATCAGCACGCTGCGCGCCAACGGTTCGGTCGTGCCGCCGCTGGTCATCCTGTTCCTGTCGATGTTTCCGATCCGCTTCGGCATCTATTATTTCGGATACCCGGCCATCGGCAGCGACATCATCTGGTGGAGCTTCCCGCTGTCCTCGCTCGCCTCGCTGGCGATGGCGTGGGTCATCTACAAACGCGGTAACTGGCGTCGTACGCTGCCGCAGCCGGGCCGCTGACCGGCACCCGGCTTTCGACCAAGGCGCGCACAGCTTCGACTGGCGACCCGGTGGCTGCTAGCCTTTACGCGGGTTTTGACGCTACAGCAGGCGTAATGAACATGACAAACCGCAAAGATGCGCTGCGCGACCAGCGCGCCAAAATGCTCGCGGCGGCGCCCGACTGGCGCGCCTCCGACGCCCGCGTCAATCCGCGCGTCGCGATCGGGTCGATCATCGCCATGTGGCTGATCTATTTCCTGATCACCACGGGCCTCGCGATGCTGACCGGCGCGCCCGAACAATGGGCTTCGGTCGGCCGCCGCGGCGTGGTGGTGATCGCGGGCATCCTCTGCACTTTCGTCCTTTATCAGCTGCTTCGCCGCGCCCAGCCGCAAAGCTTCGGCGCGCGCCTGGCGGCGGCGCTTGGCGCGGCGGTGCCGCTGGTCATCGTCTATGCGACGGTCAACCTGCTGGTCTTCTATTACTGGTTCCCGGTGTCCGACGGCGCCAAGATCATCGAGGAAATGCAGTCCAAATATCCCGGCGCGTGGGAAACGGTGCTGATCCTCGACAGTTCGATCCGCTGGTATTTCTTCTTCGCGGTGTGGGCGGCACTCTATGTCGCCTTCGGCTACGCCAACGAGATGCGCGCGGTCGAACGCCGCGCCAATCATTTCCGGATGGAAGCCAAGAATGCCCAGCTTCGCGCGCTGCATTATCAGGTCAATCCGCACTTCCTGTTCAACACACTCAATTCGCTGTCGACGCTGGTCCTCAAAGGGTCGAAAAGCGAGGCTGAGACGATGATCATGAACCTCTCGTCCTTCCTTCGGTCCAGCCTCGCGGTCGATCCCGAACAGCTCGTCAGCCTTGACGAGGAAATCGCGCTCCAGCGCCTGTATCTCGACATCGAGCAAACGCGCTTCCCCGACCGTTTGCAGGTCGCGGTGACGATGCCCGACGAGCTGAAAAACGCATGTGTGCCGGTGCTGATCCTGCAACCGATCATCGAAAATGCGATCAAATACGGGGTCGCCCCCACCAAGGGAAAGATCGCGATCCGCCTTTCTGCCAGCGCCGAATATGGCCTGCTCATTCTGCGCATCGAAAATGACATCGACCCCAAGGCGCCGGTTCCGGCGTCGGGCACGGGGCTGGGGCTCGGCAACGTCCGCGAACGCCTGCTGACGCGCTATGGCCCAACGGCCGGATGCGAATGGGGGCCGTCCGACGATGGCGGATTTGTCGTATCGCTCTGGCTGCCGCTGGCACGGGAGGCTTGCTTATGATCCATACGCTGCGCACCCTGATCGTCGACGACGAACCGCTCGCGATCGAACGGTTGCAGATCCTGACCGGGCAGCAGGACGGCGTTTCGCTCGTCGGCACCGCCAGCGACGGCGCCTCGGCGCTGCGCATGGTCGACGCGCTCGCGCCCGATCTTTTGCTCTGTGACATCGCCATGCCCGACCTCAACGGGTTGGAGGTCGCGGCCGCGATCGAGGGGCTCGACAATCCGCCCGCCGTGGTCTTCGTCACCGCGTTCGACCGCTATGCCGTCGCCGCATTCGATGTCGCGGCGGTCGATTACCTGCTGAAACCCGTCTCACCGGAACGCCTTGCCCGCGCGCTGTCGCGCGTGCGCGAATGGCGCGCAACCGAGCGGTCACCGGCCCAAAAAAGCAAGTGGATCAACGAATTCTGGGTCCAGAACCGCGGTGAAATGCTGCGCATCGACGCCGGCCAGGTCGACCTGATCGAGGCCGAGCGCGATTATATGCGCCTGCATGTCGGCGGCCGCAGCTGGCTGATCCACCAGACGATCAAGTCGCTGGAAGCGCGCATGAACCCCGACCAGTTCATGCGCATCCATCGGTCGAAGATGATCCGCCGCGAAGGCATTGTCGGGTTGAAACATCATGGCGATGGCGCGTGGAGTGTCGACCTGGGCGAAGGCGGCGTCCACCGTATTGGCCGCACCTATCTGCACGACGTCAAGGCGATCATGCAGGGCTGACATGCAAAAGCGGCCATGCCCATCGGGACATGGCCGCCTGTGTCGCCGGATTGCCGGACCGTCAGGGCGCGGCGTTGATCATGATCCTGCCGCGGTCGGCGCGGCGTGTGCCGCTGCCGTTGAACAGCCCGGCCAGCTTCGTGTCGGCGTCGGCCATTGCCGTGTCTTCGCAGCGGAGCGTCACCGCCCGCTCGCGCAGGCTCTGGCGATAAAGCGGCCGACTGCCGCACACCGTCTGCACCGCATATTTGACCCGCGTGTTCAAGCGTTCGCGGCCTTCTGCGCTCGACAGGTTCAGGTCATCGTAGCGCACGACCACGCTTCGCCGTTCGCCATCGTCTTCGGCCGCGGCCGGGACGGAAAAGCCGGCAAGCGCGACGGGCGCGGCCAGCAAAAGGGAAAATTTCGCCATGGGGGAGTCCTCTCTTCACAAGGATGCGGGATACCGGCTGGCGGACCGGGGAGACCGTCGTCCGATATCCCGCAAAGGGGTAATACCCCCTAGACGTCACGAGATTCGCCTTTGGATCGATGGGCGCGAACGGCCGGTCGATTGACGGACGAAAGGCGTCCATCCATCGACCAATGGCCGACCGATGAGCAATATCGTGATGCCGGACTTGCATCGGACGCGCGGTCATGGCGCAATACGCCAATGGCAAAGAAATTATCTTTCGCTGCGAATCGGCGGGAGCGAGCGTGGCTGCTCCGCTGGTCGCTGCTGGCGTTCGTTGGCATCATCGGCGGGATATGGCTCGGCGAGATGGCGGCGGGATCGCGACCGCGGGGCGGGTCGAGCGATGTCGCCTCCTTTTCCCGTCTCAGCGCCAACCCCGACGCGCTGGTGGCAGAGAGCGACGGGACCGATCCGTGCCTCGATTGCGCCGACAGTTACGGCGTTGCCATGCGGCTGCGCGCGAATAGCGACGACCGGATGAGCGACGAGTTTCGCGCCCTAGGCGAGATAAAGACCGACGAGCCTACACCGGCCGATCCGCAGGACGATTATCGATATGGCGGCCGTTTTCCCGATCGCGAACCGCAAATGGCACCGACGATCGGCGCGCCCGACGTCATTGTGGCGGCGGGCGAACGCACGCCCGGCGGGCCGGTGCAGCCCGTCCCGCCGGATTGACGCTTTACTGTGGGGACGGCGGCGCTGTCGGCGCGCAACGGGTCGTGTCGCCGGCCTTGCACGCGGCGACATCGGCTTCCCACTTGATCCGTTCTTCGGCGGACATCGCGGCCACCCGCGCCTTTTCGGCTTCATAAGCCGCGGTTTCCTCGGCAAACTGCCGCTGGTCGTGGGCCACCTGCTGCTGCGCAGCGGACACTTCCTGCTGATAGGTCGTGTTGTCCGCCCGTGCGCGCGCCGCCTGTTCGGCGTTCAGCCGCGCGGTGTTCGCGCGTTCTTCGGCGGTGGTTCCGTCCTTGGCGGGTTTGGGCGCCGTCGCCGTTTCGGTCGGCGCCTGAAACGCCATGGCCTGCCCCGAAGCGACCAGCGCAAGCGCGGCAGCGGCCCAAATCATCCTGGTCATCGAAGCATCTCCTTCACTCCATCATCCCGGTCCAACGCTTTGCCCGGTGGCCCGTTCCCGGCCGCGAATTGACCTCGCTCCGGGCAACCGCCATGCTGGTCGTCCCGACCATGTCCGATTGGCCGATCATTTGCCAGCCTTGCCGACGCATCCCTTGAATCGTCCGGTGTTTTTCACGCCGCTCGCCGTCCTTCTAGCCGCGGTGATCCTCAGCCTGTGGCAGGGCGCAGCGGTGATGGCCGCCGAAACGGCGATCAACGACTGGATCTTGCGCCATTTCTCTCCGCTCTTTGCCTGGGCGGGGATCGGGTTCCTCGCGCTGCTCGCAGCGATCGCGCTGTCCCCGTTCGGCGGCCGGATCATCGGCGGGGCGGATGCAAAGCCCATCTTGACGCGCTGGCGCTGGTTTGCGGTGACGCTCTGCACCACCATCGCCACCGGCATCCTGTTCTGGGGCGCGGCGGAACCCCTGTTCCACCTCAACGACCCGCCCGCGATGCTGGGACTCGAACCGGGAAGCGACGCTGCTGCGACCTTCGCCATGTCGACGATGTTCCTGCATTGGACACTGACGCCCTATGCAATTTACACCGTCGCCGGGCTGGCCTTTGCGCTCGTCTATTATAATCGCCGCGAACCGTTCAGCCTGTCGTCGCTGTTTGTCCCCCTGTTGGGACAGCGGGCGCACGGCCCGGTCGGGACGGGGATCGACATCGTCTGTCTCTACGCCCTCGTTGCGGGCATGGCCGCCTCGCTGGGCGCCGGCCTTCTCGCACTCGCGGGCGGGATCGAAGGAATCGGGGGTTTTGCAGGCGGCACCGCATTGCGCTGGGCGATCGCCGTGGCGATCGTTGGCAGCTTCCTGATATCGGCGGCGGCTGGCCTGCAAAAAGGTATCGCGGGCTTGTCGGTGCTGAACACCTGGATCTTCTTTGCCATCATCGCCTTCGTCCTCGTCGCGGGGCCGACCGCCGAGATGCTTGGCCTATCGCTGCGCGGGACAGTGGATTATTTCCAGACCTTCATCCCGCGCAACCTTGGCCTCGACGTCGACACCGGCTGGCACCGGCAATGGACGATCTTCAACTGGGCCAACTGGTTTGCCTGGGCGCCGGTGACCGCCCTGTTCCTGGGCCGCCTCGCGGTGGGTTACAGCGTGCGCGCCTTCATCCTCTACAACCTAATCCTGCCGTCGCTGTTCGGCGCCGTATGGATGACGGCGATCGCGGGCGCGACGATCGCGCTCGACCAGCAAAGCGGCGCCGGCCTCTATGCCATCCTGACCGCGCAAGGGCCCGACCCGGTGCTGTTCCGGCTGTTCAGCGCGCTCGGCGGTGGGCCCGTTGTCGCCGCGATCGTGCTGTTCGCGATCTTCCTGTCCTACGTCGCCGGGGCAGACGCCAATGTGTCTGCGATGAGCGCGCTGTCGACGCGCGGCATATCGCCGGACGCGCCCGAAGCGCCCTTGTGGGTCCAGGCGGTGTGGGGCGTCACGGTCGGGCTGGTTGCGCTGGTGCTGGTCGCGGGCGGCGGCATCGACGGCATTCGGATGATGTCGGTGCTCGGCGGCTTTCCGGCGCTGTTCGTCATCATCGGTGCGGCGCTGTCGCTGATGATCATGGCAATGCGGGGACGGCAAGATGCCGTCCCCGACCGATCCTGAGAAAGGGGTCTCAGGATTACCAGATCTTGGTGCGCGCCTCGGGCTTCAGATAATATGTGTCGCCCGCGGCGACGCCGAACGCCTTGTACCATGCGTCGACGTTGCGCACCGGGCCGATGATGCGCCAGCGCGCCGGGCTGTGCGGATCGCTCGCTACCTGCTGCTTGATCGCATCCTCGCGTTGCTTCGCTCGCCACGCCTGCGCGAAAGCCAGGAAAAAGCGCTGATCGCCGGTCAGCCCGTCGATCACCGGCGCGGGCTTGCCGCCCAGCGACCGATGATAGGCGTCATAGGCGACCTCCAGCCCCGCAAGATCGGCGATATTTTCCCCCATCGTCAGGTCGGGGTTGATGAACGCCCCCGGCGCCGCCTCATAAGTCGCATATTGCGCGCCGAACGCCTTGGCCTGCGCATCGAAACGCGCTGCATCCTCGGGCGTCCACCAATCGCGCACCGCGCCCTCCGCGTCGATCTTGCGTCCCTGATCGTCGAAACCGTGGGTGATTTCATGCCCGATCACCGCGCCAATCGCGCCATAATTGACCGCATCATCCACATTTTCGCTGAAATAGGGCGCCTGCAAAATGCCCGCGGGGAACACGATCTTGTTTTCCAGGCCGCCGTTATATGCGTTCACTTCCTGCGGATTCATCGCCCATTTCTTGCGATCGACCGGCTTGTTCAGGTCGCCGAGAGCATAAGCATATTCAAAGGCTGAGCTGCGCTTCACATTGCCGTAAAGATCGGTCGGATCGATCTTCAGCCCCGAATAATCGCGCCATTTGTCGGGATAGCCGACCATGACGTCCATCTTCGCCAGCTTTGCCAGCGCGGCATCCTTTGTCGCGGGTGCCATCCAGCTATTGTTGCGGATGCGGTCGCCCATCGCAAGCTTCAGGTTGGTGACCAGCACCTCCATCTTCGCTTTCGCGCTCGCGGGGAAATATTGCTTGGAATAGGTCTCGCCGACCAACTCGCCCAGGCTGCCGTCAACCAGCGTCAGCCCGCGCTTCCACCGCGGCCGCAGTTCGGACACGCCGCTCAGCGCCTTGGAATATTCAAATCGGCTGTCGACAAATGCCTTCGACAAATAAGGCGCGGCATTGTCGGCAACATGAAATTGTTGCCACAGCTTGATCGTGTCGAGCGGGGTCTTGGCATAGAGCGCCGCAATGTCGCGGATCGCCGTCTTTTCGTTGACGATGATCCGTTTCTGGGGCGCGATGCCGGCGCCCGCAAACCACGCCGCCCAGTCCAGCCCGGGCGCATAAGCGGCCAGTTCGTCGGACGACATCGGATTGTTGATCTTGCCGATATCGCGGCGATCGGCGACCGCCCAACTGACTTTCGCGATCTCGGTCTCGAACGCCATGATCGCGGCGGCCGCCTTTTCGGGATCGGCGTTGCCGACCATCTTCATCGTCCGCGCGATATAGGCGCGATACGCGTCGCGTTGCGGCTTGAAGCTATCGCTCAGATAATAGTCGCGTTCGGGCAGGCCGATCCCTGCCTGTCCCAGCCACAGAACGTTGACCGTCGGGTTGGCGGTGTCGGCATAGGGCCCGCCACTGACGATCGTCGAACCGAAGGTGCCCTGCGTGCCGCCCATGAAGCGCGCCATTTCGACCTTGTCCTTGATCGCCGCGACGGCGGCAATGTCGGCCGCCAATGGTTTGGCGCCCAGCGCCTCGACGCGCGGTTCGTCCATGAAGCTCTGGTACAATCCACCAACCTGGCTGGTCGCCGGCGCGCCCGACACGACGGCGCGAAGCTGGCGCTGGGTCAGGTTATATACGTCATATCCGACGCCCGCCGATCCCTGATCCGACGGGATTTCGGTTCGTGCGAACCAGCCGCCATTGGCATATTTGTCGAAATCATCGCCCGGCTTCACCGATGTGTCGCGCGCGCCAAGATCGACGCCCCATTTGCCGAAAGTCAAGGCGTCGAGCGACCCGCCGTCGGCGGCTGTCCCCTCTTCCGCGCTCGCGGCCAGCGATGCGATCGGGGCCATATCCCGAGCCAGTGCGGGCGCGGCCAGAGCCGCTGCCGTCGCGAGCGACGCCACGCTCAAAAATAATGTCTTCATTCCCCGTCTCCTGTTCCCCGCGTCGGCCCCATAGGCCGGCGAGCATGACCCGCTTTGTCCGCCGATGACGCCATGCGGTCAAGCGAGGCGACGACGCTTGGTCGAAGCCTTTGGGATGTTGGTGGAAAGGATGCCCGCAGCGCCTGCATTGCGATGCGGCGCAAGCCGTCCTATCTAATGCGTAACGCGCGCAAACCCGGGCTTGCGCACCTAGAACAAATCTGGAACAAACCCTCCCATGAGTCTCACCCATATTTCCGTGCGCGGTGCGCGCGAGCATAATCTCAAGGGCATTGACGTCGACCTGCCGCGCGACGCGCTGATCGTCATCACCGGCCTGTCGGGCAGCGGCAAATCCAGCCTGGCGTTCGACACCATCTATGCCGAGGGCCAGCGGCGCTATGTCGAGAGCCTGTCGGCCTATGCGCGCCAGTTCCTGGAAATGATGCAAAAGCCCGACGTCGAGCATATCGACGGCCTCTCCCCCGCGATCAGCATCGAGCAGAAGACGACGAGCCGCAATCCGCGCTCGACCGTCGCCACCGTCACCGAAATATACGACTATATGCGCCTTTTGTGGGCGCGCGTCGGCATTCCCTATTCGCCGACGACCGGCGAGCCAATCAGCGCACAGACGGTCACCGACATGGTCGACCGCGTGATGGCGCTGCCCGAGGGCACGCGCGCCTATCTGCTCGCGCCCGTCGTGCGCGGCCGCAAGGGCGAGTATAAGAAGGAACTCGCGCAGTGGCAGAAGGACGGCTTCACGCGCGTCCGCATCGACGGCGAATTTTACGAGATTGGCGAGGCGCCGGCGCTCGACAAGAAATACAAGCATGACATCGAAGTCGTCGTCGATCGCATCGCGGTGCGCGAAGGCCTGGGCACGCGCCTCGCAGACAGCTTCGAGACCGCGCTGAAACTAGCTGACGGGCTTGCCTACGTCGATCTTGCCGACGGCCCGGTGCCGGGGCGCGAAGAAGAAGACACCGGCGGCGCAATGAAGGGCGCGGGCATACCAGCGAACCGGCTGATTTTTTCCGAGAAGTTCTCATGCCCAGTCTCGGGCTTCACGATCGCGGAGATCGAGCCGCGATTGTTCAGCTTCAATGCGCCGCAGGGCGCCTGTCCCGCGTGCGACGGGCTGGGCGAGCGGCAGGAGTTCGACCCCGACCTGGTCGTCCCCAACCATGCGCTGAGCCTGAAAAAGGGCGCGATCGTGCCGTGGGCGAAATCGAACCCGCCCTCGCCTTATTATATGCAGGTGCTCGAAAGCCTGGGCAAAGCCTATGGTTTCGACCTGACGACGCCGTGGCAGGATTTGCCCGGCGAGGTGCAGCTGATCATCCTGTATGGCAGCGGCGGCAAGCCGGTCGAGCTGACCTTCAAGGACGGGCGCCGCAGTTACACGACGCACAAGGCGTTCGAGGGCGTGATCGGCAACCTTAACCGCCGCCTGCTCCAGACCGAAAGCGCGTGGATGCGCGAGGAGCTGAGCAAATATCAGGCGCCGCATCCGTGCGAGACGTGCCACGGCGCGCGGCTGCGCCCCGAACCGCTCGCGGTGAAGATCGCGGGCGAGGATATCAGCATGTCGGCGCAGCGATCGGTCGCGGACGCCCTTAGTTGGTTCAGCACGCTCGAAGACAAGCTCAACAATACGCAGCGCCAGATCGCCAAGGCGATATTGAAAGAGATCAATGAGCGGCTCGGCTTCCTCAACAATGTCGGGCTCGATTACCTCAACCTCAACCGCACCAGCGGCACACTCAGCGGCGGCGAGAGCCAGCGCATCCGGCTTGCCAGCCAGATCGGCAGCGGCCTGTCGGGCGTGCTCTACGTCCTGGACGAACCGAGCATCGGCCTGCACCAGCGCGACAACGACCGGCTGCTCGCGACGCTGAAACGCCTCCGCGACCTCGGCAACACGGTGATCGTCGTCGAGCATGACGAGGATGCGATCCGCCACGCCGATTATGTCGTCGACATGGGCCCCGGCGCGGGCCTCCACGGCGGCGAGATCGTCGCCGAGGGCACGCTCGAACAGGTGCTCGCGAACAAGAACAGCCTGACCGCAGCCTATCTGACCGGCGCGAAGAAGATCGAGGTGCCGACGCATCGCCGCAAGGGCAATGGCTTCGACCTTGTGCTCAAGGGCGCGCGCGCGAACAACCTCAACAATGTCACCGCGAAAATCCCGCTCGGCACCTTCACCTGCGTCACCGGCCTGTCGGGCAGCGGCAAGTCGAGCCTGATCATCGACACGCTCTATGCCAGCGCGGCGCGCGTGCTCAACGGCGCGCGGATGATCGCGGGGCCGCACGACTCGCTGAGCGGGCTGGAGCATTGCGACAAGGTGATCGACATCGACCAGTCGCCGATCGGCCGCACCCCGCGCAGCAACCCCGCGACCTACACGGGCGCCTTCACGATCATCCGCGACTGGTTCGCGGGGCTGCCCGAAAGCCAGGCGCGCGGGTACAAGCCCGGGCGCTTCAGCTTCAACGTCAAGGGCGGGCGGTGCGAAACCTGCACCGGCGACGGGCTGATCAAGATCGAGATGCACTTCCTGCCCGACGTCTATGTGACGTGCGAGACGTGCCACGGCAAACGCTACAACCGCGAAACGCTCGAGGTGAAGTTCAAGGGCCACAGCATCGCCGACGTGCTCGACATGACGGTCGAGGATGCGGCGGAATTCTTCAAGGCGGTGCCGTCGATCCGCGAGAAGATGGCGATGCTGGTGCGCGTGGGCCTCGGCTATATCAAGGTCGGGCAACAGGCGACGACGCTGTCGGGGGGCGAGGCGCAGCGCGT
>Ga0155548_101_pt1 | contig 32716 bp, 35 predicted proteins | sample RifCSPhighO2_12_FD_107205 | JGI IMG/M metagenome (GOLD analysis project Ga0155548, IMG submission 107205) | Sphingopyxis sp. RIFCSPHIGHO2_12_FULL_65_19
GCCGACCCCGACGCGCCGACCGCCGCGCTGACGGTGGCGCAGATCCACCAATTGCTGGAAAGCACGGGAAATCATCGGCTTGCTGTCGATGTTTACGACCATTTGCGGATCATCACGCTCGAACCCGGGACGCTGGTTTTTGCCTCGGTGGCGGCGCTTGGGGCGTCGTTCGCGCGCGATCTGGGCGATGCGCTGCTCGCCGCGACGGGCAGTCGCTGGCAGGTGCGAGCGGGCGAGGGCGAGGGACGGCCGAGCCTTGGCAATATCCGCGCCGCGACGCTCGCCGACAATGACGCGCGCATCCGCGAACTGCCGGTGGTGAAGGCCGCCCTGGCGGCTTTTCCCGATGCAAGGCTTGTCGAAGACGACGACAATCGCCATAGGTTGAACCCATGAAATCGATCGAAGAAATGATGAAGGCGGCGCAGGAAGCCGCCGCCACCGTCCAGGCCCAGATGCAGGAGGCGCAGGCGAAGCTCGACAGCGTCGAGGTCGAGGGCGTTTCGGGCGGCGGGTTGGTCAAGATCACCGCGACCGCCAAGGGCCGGATCAAGGCGATCCACATCGACGACAGCCTGATCGTCCCCGCCGACAAGCAGATGCTGGAAGACCTGCTCGCCGCGGCGTTCAACGACGCGCGGGAAAAGGCCGATGCGGCGAGCAACGAGGAAATGGGCAGGATGACCAGCGGCCTGCCATTGCCGCCGGGTTTCAAGCTGCCGTTCTGAGCGGGCTTTGGCGGCGCTGTTCAGCGCAACGACATTGAATGCGTGCGAAGTTACGCCATATTAGCGTTGACCACCCAAAAAGAAGGACGGCGCGCCCGGTCGCGGCGCCCGTCCAGGAGCCGTAATGACGCAATCTTATCCCCTTCTTCCGCTGCGTGACATCGTCGTTTTCCCGCACATGATCGTGCCGCTGTTCGTCGGCCGCGACCGTTCGGTCGCCGCGCTCGAAACCGCGATGGAAAGCGACAAGGAAATCTTCCTCGTCGCGCAGCTCGATCCGGGTGAGGACGACCCGCAGCGCGACGATCTGTACGATGTCGGCGTGATCGCGACCGTTCTTCAGTTGCTCAAGCTGCCCGACGGCACCGTCCGCGTGCTGGTCGAGGGCAAGGAGCGCGCCAAGCTGCTGGCGCTCACGAACGAAGACAAGACGGTGATGGCGAGCGTGAAGCCGATCGGCGACACGGTCGATGACAGCGTCGACACCGCCGCACTGATGCGCTCGGTCGTCGACCAGTTTGAAAATTACGCCAAGCTCAACAAGAAAATGCCGGCCGAAACCGCGGTCCAGCTGTCGCAGATCGAGGACGCTTCGCGCCTCGCGGACTCGGTTGCCGGCAATCTCAACATCAAAGTGTCCGACAAGCAGGCCCTGCTCGTCGAGGATGCGCCGTCGAAACGGCTCGAAATGGTGTTCGCCTTCATGGAAGGCGAACTGGGCGTGCTGCAGGTCGAAAAGAAGATCCGCGGCCGCGTGAAGCGCCAGATGGAAAAGAGCCAGCGCGAATATTATCTGAACGAGCAGCTGAAGGCGATCCAGCGCGAACTCGGCAACGACAATGGCGAGGGCGGCGACGATCTCGCCGAGTTGCAGATCAAGATCGACAGCCTCAAAATGTCGAAGGAGGCCAAGGCCAAGGCGAACGCCGAGCTTAAGAAGCTGCGCGCGATGGCACCGATGTCGGCCGAGGCCACCGTCGTGCGCAACTATCTCGACACGCTGATCGGCCTGCCGTGGGGCAAGAAGTCGAAGCTGAAAAAAGACATCGCCAAGGCACAGGCCGTCCTCGACGACGACCATTATGCGCTCGAAAAGGTCAAGGACCGGATCGTCGAATATCTGGCGGTGCAGGCGCGCACCAACAAGCTGAAGGGTCCGATTTTGTGCCTCGTCGGCCCTCCGGGCGTCGGGAAGACGTCGCTCGGCCGGTCGATCGCGAAAGCCACGGGCCGCGAGTTTGTGCGCCAGTCGCTGGGCGGCGTGCGCGACGAAGCCGAAATCCGCGGCCACCGCCGCACCTATATCGGCTCGCTGCCGGGCAAGATCGTGACCAACCTCAAAAAGGCCGGCACGATGAACCCGCTGTTCCTGCTCGACGAAATCGACAAGCTGGGCCAGGATTTCCGCGGCGATCCGGCATCGGCGCTGCTCGAAGTGCTAGACCCCGAACAGAATGGCAAATTCCAGGACCATTATCTGGAGGTCGATGTCGACCTTTCGGACGTGATGTTCGTGACCACGGCCAATTCGCTGAACCTGCCGCAGCCGCTGCTCGACCGCATGGAGATCATCCGGCTCGAAGGCTATACCGAGGACGAGAAGGTCGAGATCGCCAAGCTGCACCTGATCGCCAAGCAGGTCGAGGCGCATGGACTGAAAGACGGCGAGTTCGAGCTGACCGAAGAGGGGTTGCGCGACCTTATCCGCTATTACACCCGCGAAGCCGGCGTCCGCACGCTTGAGCGTGAGATTGCGCGCCTGGCGCGCAAGGCGCTGCGCCGTATTCTGGAAGGCAAGGCGGAAAGTGTCGTCGTGACGCCGGAAAACCTCTCCGAATTTGCGGGCGTGCGCAAATTCCGTCACGGCATGGGCGATCTGGAAGACCAGGTCGGTGCCGTCACCGGCCTTGCGTGGACCGAGGTCGGCGGCGAATTGCTGACGATCGAGGCCGTGACCGCGTCGGGCAAGGGCCAGGTGCGCACCACCGGCAAGCTGGGCGAAGTGATGACCGAGTCGGTTCAGGCCGCGCTGTCGTTCGTGAAGGCGCGCGCGCCCGCCTATGGCATCAAGCCCAGCCTGTTCGCGCGCAAGGACATCCACATCCATCTTCCCGAAGGGGCGGTGCCAAAGGATGGGCCGTCGGCGGGTGTCGGCATGGTCACCGCGATGATTTCGACGCTGACCGGCATTGCGGTGCGCCGCGATGTCGCGATGACCGGCGAAGTCACGCTGCGCGGTCGCGTCCTTGCCATTGGCGGCCTGAAGGAAAAGCTGCTTGCGGCGCTGCGCGGCGGCATCAAGACGGTGCTTATTCCGGAAGAGAATGAGAAGGACCTCGTTGAAATTCCGGCGAATATCACAAGCGGGCTGAAGATTATCCCGGTCAGCCATGTCGACCAGGTGCTGGCCGAAGCGCTGGTGTCGCCGGTTGTGCCGATCGAATGGACCGAAGCCGACGAGTTGGCCGCTTCCCCCCCGATGGCACCCGGAAGCGACCCCGAAACGACGATTCGTCACTGAGTCGAAGCTTGTTCCCGGCAATTCGCCCCAAATTCGTCGCAAAATCGACGTTTTGGGGCGTTTTTCGGCCTTTTTTGCTTTGACAAGCCGGGGTTAAACATCGTTAGTGGCGCGCCATGGCTTCGGGCCATGAGAATCATTTAAACCAACCATATTGCAGGGGTTCCTTAGGCATGAACAAACAAGACCTGATCGCCGCCGTCGCTGACTCGAGCGGCCTGACCAAGGGTGACGCGAGCAAGGCGGTTGAAGCCGTTTTCGACGCGATCACGGGTTCGCTGAAGAAGGGCGGCGAAGTCCGTCTCGTTGGCTTCGGCACCTTTGCCGTCAGCAAGCGCAAGGCATCGACCGGCCGCAACCCGCGCACCGGCGAAACGATGACCATCGCGGCGTCGAACCAGCCGAAGTTCAAGGCCGGCAAGGCCCTCAAGGACGCCGTCAACTAAGTTGGCCCGCACCTTTTGGTAAAAACATCTCGGGCCGTGGCGCAAGCTGCGGCCCGATTTGCATAAGCTGATAATTTCGATGAAATGTCCGTTGCAATCATCGTCGCAACGGCTATGGACGTCCAGCTTTCGGACGCCGGGTCTTCGGTCCGCACCGGAACGGGCGCGTAGCTCAGCGGTAGAGCACACCCTTCACACGGGTGGGGTCACAGGTTCAATCCCTGTCGCGCCCACCATGGCCCACCGGCCATGACTGGAACCGAACGCCTGGAACCAATACGGGGGCTGACCCGGCCATTCATCGCCTATTCAATGCTTTCGCGTTAGAGAACGGCCATGATCCGCACTTTGATCCTTTTCCTCGGTCCCGCCCTGCTGTTCTCGGCAGCGACCCCCGCGACCGCGCGCAACGACCGCGACCAGGATAATCTGCGCGAAGCCGCAGCGCAGGGGCAGGTTATTCCGCTCAACCGGCTGGTCGCCGATATTCGGTCGCGCCCGCCCTATAGCGACATGACCTATCTTGGCGGTCCCCAGTTCAACGCGGGCCGCATGATCTATGCGCTGAAATTCATGGACGGCAGCCAGGTTGTCGTCGTCTATGTCGATGCCCGCACCGGGCGGATCGTCGGACGCAAGCCCTGACATTCCTGTAATCCGGCCTTTCGTCGCAACGAGATTTTGCGATGATCGTTCGGACTTGATACATAGTCGAAACATGCGACCGGCCCTGTCCGGTGCGCAACGGAAAGGCGCCTGAATGCGGATTTTGATTGTCGAAGACGAACCCACGCTGGGACCGCAGTTGAAGGCGACGCTGGAGGGGGCGGGTTATGCCGTCGATCTCGCGACCGACGGCGAGGATGGGCATTTCCTTGGCTCGACCGAAAATTACGACGCCGCGATCCTCGATCTCGGTCTGCCCGAAATCGACGGGCTGACGGTGCTCGACCGCTGGCGCCGCGAAAAGCGCAATTTCCCGGTGCTGGTCCTGACGGCACGCGATAGCTGGTCCGACAAGGTCGCGGGCCTCGACGCCGGTGCCGACGACTATCTTGCCAAGCCGTTCCAGACCGAGGAACTGATCGCACGGCTTCGCGCGCTGATCCGCCGCGCGGCGGGCAATGCGTCGAGCGAGCTGATCGCGGGCACGGTGCGGCTCGACACGCGATCGGGGCGCGTCACGCTGGCCGGTGAGCCGGTGAAGCTGACCGCGCAGGAATATAAACTCCTGTCCTATCTGCTCCATCACAAGGGCAAGGTCGTGTCGCGGACCGAACTGATCGAGCATATCTATGATCAGGACTTCGACCGCGATTCCAATACGATCGAGGTTTTCGTGACGCGGATCCGCAAAAAGCTTGGCGCCGACATCATCACGACGATCCGCGGCCTTGGCTATCAGCTCGACGATCCGCAGGGTTAGGGACATCCGGCATGGCCGAAGCGGACATCCCGCCCGCTGACGGCGCTGGCGCGGACGATCCGGTCAAGCCCGCCGCGCTGACCAGCCGGATCACCGGCTCGCTGGCGCGGCGCATGATCGCGATTGCGGCGCTGTGGATATCGGTCCTGCTGATCGGCGGCGGCTTCGCGCTCGATCGGGTGCTGACCGGGGCGATCACGCGCAATTTCGATTCCAGCCTCGAATATGTGCTGATTGCGATGATCCGATCGTCCGAAATCGGCCCCGACGGCGAGGTGCGCCTGGTCGAGCCGCTGGGCGACCAGCGTTTCCTCGAACCCTATAGCGGCCTCTATTGGCAGATCAGCGGCGGCAATCAGGAACCCTATCGTTCGCGTTCGCTGTGGGAACGCTCGCTGAAGGCGCCGACGCCGCACATCGACAACCAGATCCATACCTATGACAGCAACCAGTTTCCCGACGAGGAACTGCGCGTGCTCGAACGCAATGTCATCCTGCCGGGCAGCAGGGTCAGCTGGCGATACCAGATTGCGCAATCGCGCGAGGCGCTCGATGCGCAGGTCGGCGCGGTGCGGCAAACATTGATCCCCAGCCTCGCGCTGCTAGGCCTCGGCCTGATCATCCTCGCGGCGCTCCAGACTTTTTACGGGCTGTGGCCGCTGCGTCACATCCGGCGGGCAATTGCCGCGATGCGCGGCGGGCAGCACCGCCGCGTCACCGCGCCTCTGCCGCTGGAGGTGCAGCCGATGGTCGACGAGCTGAACGCCCTGCTGGCGCATAACGAGAAACAGGCGGAGGAAGCGCGGCTGCACGCGGGCAATCTGGCGCATGCGCTCAAGACCCCGCTGACCGTGCTCGTCAACAGCGCGACGAGTTCGGATTCGGAACTGGCGGAAACGGTGCGGCGCGAGGCGGCGACGATGCAGCGCCAGGTCGATCACCATCTGGCGCGCGCGCGCGCCGTCGGGCGCCGCGGTGCGGCGCAGGCGCGCGCCGTGGTGTGGGACAGCGTGGGCAGCGTGCTGCGCGCCGTGGCGGCGCTTCACCCCGACGCGCGGCTCGATGCGGCGGGCGACAAGACGCTCGTCGTGCGGGTCGAGCGGCAGGATCTCGACGAACTTGTCGGCAACCTGCTCGAAAATGCGGCGAAATATGGCGGTGGCAGCGTGTTCGTCACGATCCAGCGCGACGGCAATATGGCGGAAATCCTGATCGAGGATGATGGCGCCGGGATTTCGCCCGCCGACCGCGACCGCGTCATCGACCGCGGCGTCCGGCTCGACAGCGGCAAGCCGGGCACGGGGCTGGGTCTGGCAATCGTGCGCGACGTGGCCGAAATCTACGGCGGCGGCATCACGCTCGAAGAGAGCGAGGATCTGGGCGGCCTGCTGGTGCGATTGCGCCTGCCAGCGGGCTAGGAGCCGTGTCGGTTTTGGGGGGAGAGCGGGCATTCGCTGGCTGGCTTTCGTCATCCCGGACTTGATCCGGGATCCATAGCTGAACCGTCGTCATGGACCCCGGATCAAGTCCGGGGTGACGAGGATGGATAGGTCCGCAACCGATCGCTTCCTGCCGCTCTCGAACCGAACCCCTAAAGCCACAAAGGACATAATCTGGCGTCGCGCATACGGGGCTTTTGTGGCTTTAAGCTGCGGTCACCACCAGCCCGCGCTGCACCCCCGGCCGCGCCAGCCCGGCATCGAGCCAGCGCTGCACATGACCGAACCGCTCGAACCCGACGATCTGTGCCGCGTCGTAGAAGCCGATCAGGTTCCGCACCCAGCCGAGCAGCGAAATATCGGCGATGCTGTAATCGGCGCCCATCACCCAGTTGCGGTCCGCCAGCCGCTCGTCGAGCACGCCCAGCAGCCGTGCCGATTCGGCCGCGTAGCGATCGCGCGGGCGCTTGTCGTCATAATCCTTGCCGGCGAATTTGTGGAAGAAGCCAAGCTGGCCGAACATCGGCCCCACGCCGCCCATCTGCCACATCAGCCACTGGATCGTTTCGTAGCGCGTCGCGGGATCGGCCGAGAGATATTGGCCCGACTTGTCCGCGAGATAGATCAGGATCGCGCCCGATTCGAACAGCGCGAGCGGCTTGCCGTCCGGTCCGTCGGGATCGTAGATCGCGGGAATCTTGCCGTTCGGGTTGAGCGCGAGGAAGGCCGGGTCGTGGCTCTCGTTCGCCATGATGTCGATCCGGTGCGGCTCATAGGGCAGGCCCGTTTCCTCGAGCATGATCCCGACCTTCACGCCATTGGGCGTCGGGGCGGAGAAAAGCTGGAGCCGGTCGGGGTGTTCGGCGGGCCATCTGGCGAAGATCGGGTGCATCATGCACCTTGCTCGCGCTTCGCCTGCTGATGGTGGCGGATCACCTCGTCGATAATGAAGCGCAGGAATTTCTCGGTAAAGTCGGGGTCGAGGTCGGCGTCACGCGCCAGGTCTCGCAGCCTTTCGATCTGCCGTTCCTCGCGGCCCGGATCGGCGGGGGGCAAGCCCTCTCGCGCCTTGAGTTCGCCGACGGCCTTGGTCACCTTGAACCGTTCGGCCAGCATATAGACCAGCGCCGCGTCGATATTGTCGATGCTCTGGCGAAAGCGGCTCAGTTGGTCGTCCATGGATGCGCGGCTCCTCTCGTGCCCGGCACGCTTGGCACCGTGCGGGGGGCGCTGGCAAGCCGAAAGTCGTTGCAAAATCGTGACCGCGGCGCCAAGGCTCGCCGCGTTATGACTGCCGAAATCCACCAGCTTCACGGCCAGACGCCGCCCTCGCTCGACCCGATGATGGCGCTCGTCGCCGCCGATATGAACGAGGTGAACGCAGTCATCCTCGACCGGATGCAATCCGAAGTGCCGCTGATCCCCGAACTCGCCGGGCATCTGATCGCGGGCGGGGGCAAGCGGATGCGCCCGATGCTGACACTCGCCTGCGGCAAGCTGCTCGACTATCCGGGCCGCCGCCATTGCAAACTCGCCGCCGCGGTCGAATTCATCCACACCGCGACCCTGCTGCACGACGATGTCGTCGACAAATCGGACCTGCGCCGCGGGCGCAAGACCGCGAACATGATCTGGGGCAACAGTGCGTCGGTGCTGGTCGGCGATTTCCTGTTCAGCCGCGCGTTCGAGGTGATGGTCGAGGATGGGTCGCTGAAGGTGCTCAAGATCCTCAGCCGCGCCTCGGCGGTCATCGCGGAGGGCGAGGTCAACCAGCTGTCGGCGCAGCGCCGGATCGAAACAAGCGAGGACCAGTATCTCGCGATCATCAACGCCAAGACCGCCGAGCTGTTTGCGGCGGCGTGCAAGATCGCCGCGGTTGTCGCCGAACGCGACGATGCGACCGAAGCCGCGCTCGACGCCTATGGCCGCAACCTTGGGATCGCGTTCCAGCTGGTCGACGATGCGATCGATTATGTTTCGGATGCCGAAACGATGGGGAAGGGCGTCGGTGACGATTTTCGCGACGGCAAGGTGACGCTGCCCGTGATCCTCGCCTATGCGCGCGGATCGGCGGAGGAGCGCGAGTTCTGGAAGCTGGCGATCACGGGCCACAAGACGTCGGACGAGGACCTCGCCTATGCGACGTCGCTGCTTCGCAAGCATGACACGATCGACGACACGCTGGCGCGGGCGCGCCATTACGGCCAGCGCGCGGTCGATGCGATCGGCGGATTTCGTGCCAGCCAGGCGAAATCGGCGCTGACCGAGGCGGTCGCCTTCGCGGTCGCGCGCGCTTATTGACCTTTCGCCGGGCAGGAGCGATCCGATGACCGTTTCGCTGCCGATCGATCCCGTGCTGCCCGACATCATGGCGGCGCTGCTGCTGAAACCCAACGCCGTGGTCGTCGCGCCGCCGGGCGCCGGCAAGACGACGCGCGTCGCACCGGCCATCCTGGACCAGCCGTGGTGCAAGGGGGCCGTTTGGTTGCTGTCGCCGCGGCGGCTCGCAGCGCGCGCAGCGGCGGAACGGATTGCCGAGGAGATGGGCGAGGCCGTCGGCGGCAAGGTCGGCTATGCGACGCGGCTCGACAGCAAGCAGTCGGCGGCGACGCGCCTGTTGGTGATGACCCCAGGCCTGTTCCGCAACCGCATCCTCGCCGACCCCGAACTGGCAGGCGTGTCGGCGGTGCTGTTCGACGAGGTTCACGAACGCAGCCTCGATGGCGATTTTGCGCTGGCGCTCGCGATTGATGCGCAACAGGGCCTGCGCGACGATATCCGCCTGGTGGCGATGTCGGCCACGCTCGATGGCGCGCGTTTCGGCGCCTTGCTGGGCAACGCGCCGGTCATAAAAAGTGAAGGCAAGATTTTCCCGCTGGATCTGCGTCATATCGGTCGCCGTGCCGAGGATCGGCTGGAGGCGTCGGTGCTGGGCGCGGTGCGGCAGGTCTTCGCCGACGGGGCCGAGGGCGATATGCTTGCCTTCCTTCCCGGCGCCGCGGACATCGAACGCGCCGCCGCGGCGGTCGAGGATGCGCGCCTGCCGCTCGTCGTCCACCGCCTGCACGGGCAGATCGACCCGACGCTCCAGCGCAAGGCGCTCGTCCGGGATCCCGATGGACGGCGCAAGCTGATCCTCGCGACGAGCATCGCTGAAACCAGCCTGACGATCGATGGCGTGCGTATCGTGATCGACGCCGGGCTGTCGCGCCGCCCACGCTTCGACAAGGCGGCGGGAATCGCCCGCCTTGTCACCGAACGCGCGAGCCAGGCGTCGGCGACGCAGCGCGCGGGCCGTGCGGCCAGGCAGGGGCCGGGCACCGCCTATCGATTGTGGGAAGCCGCAGCGACGGCGGGAATGCCGCCGTTCGACCCGCCCGAAATCCACGAAAACGACCTGATGCCGGTCGTGCTCGACTGTGCCAGTTGGGGCATAATCGATCCGCGTCAGCTTGGCTGGCTCGATCCGCCGTCGCCCGCCGCAATTTCGGAGGCGAAGGGTCGATTGCAGGCAATCGGCGCGCTGACAGACGACGGCCGCATCACCGCGCATGGCAAGGCGCTTGCGGCGATCCCGTTGCCGGTGCCGCTGGCGCATATGTTGCTCGATGCGGCGCGGGCCGGGGAGGGCGAGATGGCGGGGCGGCTCGCAGTGGTGCTCACCGAACCGGGGCTCGGCGGGCGCGGCGTCGATGTCGAGGCGCGGCTGGGTCGCTGGCGCGGGCAAAAGGGCGATCGGTCGGAAGGCGCGTGGCGGCTCGCGCGGCGGCTGGCGACGATCGGTGAGAGGCTGGCGACCGCGGCGGGCGACCTGGGGCCGCGCTCGATCGGCGGCTGGATTGCGACCGCCTGGCCGGACCGTGTGGCGCGCCAGCGCGCGGGGCAGCGCGGCGAATATCTCAGCGTCGGCGGCCGCGCCTATCGCATCGACGCGACCGATCCGCTCGCGGGCAGCGAATGGCTGGCAATCGCCGATGCGCAGGGGCACGCCGCCGGCGTGCGCATCCTTGCCGCTGCACCGATCGAACAGGTCGAGGTCGAGGCGTTGTTCGAGGACCGTATCGTCCAGCATTCGGCGAGCCGGTACGACGGCGCGAACGACCGGGTCGATCATCGCCGCGAGCGGCGGCTCGGTGCGATCGCGCTGGCGAGCGGACAGGCCGGGCGCAGCGAACATGCCGACGACGATGTGGCGGTGCGCATGGCGGCGGTCCGCGACAAGGGGTTGGGGCTGGTCGGCTGGGGACCGGCGTCGCAGGCGCTGCGCCAACGTGCGTCTTTCGCCGGTATCGACACGCTGTCGACAGCGGCGCTCGCCGACAGTCTCGAAATCTGGCTCGAACCGCTGCTGCCCGCGTGCCGGGGGCTGCGCGATATCGGTGACCGCAAGCTGGCCGATGCGCTGACGGGCTTGCTCGATTGGCCGGCCCGCCAGTTGCTCGAAAAGCACGCGCCGGCCGACTATGCCACACCCGCGGGCAGCCGCCACCCGATCGATTATGGCGCCGACGGCGGGCCGACGGTCAGCGTGCGGGTCCAGGAACTGTTCGGGCTGTCGCGCCATCCTACCATCGGCGACCCGCCGGTGCCGCTTGTCCTTGCGCTGACCTCGCCCGCGCATCGGCCGATCCAGACAACACGCGATCTTGCCAGTTTCTGGGGCGGCAGCTGGCATGACGTGGCGCGCGAGATGCGCGGCCGTTATCCCAAACACAGCTGGCCCGATGATCCCGCCAACGCGCGCCCCACCCTGATGACGAAAGCGGCGCAGGCGCGGCGCGATGCGCAATAGGCCTCTTTTCGCGGGCGCCGCTTGGCGCTAAGGCGGCGGCTCAGGCCCCGGTTATACAGGACGACCCCGATGAAAGCGCGTATCTTCCAGAAGCCCAAGAATGCCATGCAGTCGGGGCGCGCCGGGACGCAGCGCTGGGTGCTGGAATTTGCGCCCACCGAAGCGCGCAAGGCCGACCCGCTGATGGGATGGGCGGGCAGCGGCGACACGCAGCGCCAGTTGCGCCTCGGCTTCGCCAGCCGCGACGAGGCGGTCGCTTATGCGGAGAAGAACGGGATTGCGGTCGAGGTCGTGCCGACCCCCGTGAGGACGCTGAAGATCCAGGCCTACGCCGACAATTTTCGTTGAACGCCTGAGTCCCCGCGACGGCGGGAACTCATCTCCCGCCAGTTCCTGAAGACGCGGGCCCGTGAAGGACGCCCGCCTTCGCGGGGCCACCGATGCCGTTCAGGCGTCGGCGTTCATTCCGCGTCGGGCTGCAACAGCTTGTGCAGGTGGACGACGACATATTTCATCTCGGCATCGTCGACGGTGCGCTGCGCGGCGCTTCGCCAGGCCTTTTCGGCCGATTTGTAATCGGGAAACAGCCCGACGACATCGAGGTTGTGGAGGTCGACGAAGTCGAGACCCTGCGGGTCGTTGACGCGTCCGCCGAAAACCAGGTGGAGCTTGCTCATCTTGGGATTCCTGCCGGTAAAAGTCTTGGGGAGGGGACGCGCAGCCCCCTATTCCGCAACGGCCAAATAAGCAAGTCGGCTGTCCCTCAGGGCCGGACTCAGGCTTCGGTGTCGTCCTTGCGACCTCTCGAAATGGATTTCGGGAGCAGCGAACCGAGCAGCGCGCCAATCGCAACCGCGCCCGCGACCAAAGCCAGCGGCTGCTTCTCGGCGGCGTTTTTCAGCTTGCCGTTCGCGCGCTTGGCCTGCGCCTTGCCCTTTTCATACGCCTCGCCGGCGGCCTCGCGCGCGACGCCAGCCTGTTCGCTGGCCTTGGCTGCGAAATCTTCGGTCGCGGCGCGCGCACGGCCATAACCGTCCTGGATACGCGCTTTTGCCGCTTCGGCGGTCAGGCGAGCATTTTCGGCGGTTTTCTCTGCAAGTTCACTCGCTTTTGCACGCGTTTCGCGGGCGGTTTCACCGAACGGCTTCATTTTCTTCTTCCTCCAAAGTGTCGATTTCATCTTCGTTCGCCGCGTCGTCGGCGGTGCGAAAATGATCGGCGACGTCGGTCGCCAGGTCCTGAATGCGGTTCACCAGCTTGGGCGCATATTGCTTGATCGGTTCGCGCATCAGCCAGGCGAGGCCAGCCGCAGCGGCAAGCGCGATCGGCAATTTATTGGCGCGGAACTGCTCCTGCACTGCATAGGCGGTGTCGTCGAGCTTTTCACCGATGCGGTATTTGCCGCGATCGACCAGCGCGCCGGGTTTCAGCGCCGCGCGCGCCACGTCGAGCCGCCGGTGAAGTTCGGCGCGCTGGAGCATCGACCGGCGCGCCGCGGCGATCAGGCGGTTACGCGTCCGCGGCATCGTCCAACCCCTCGTTGGTAAGGTCACTGCGCAGCGCGGTGCGGATATCGCCATAACCCAACTGCGCGCGCCACGCGGCGACCGCCGCGATGGCTAGCAAAACCGCAACGACCACGATCGTCGCCAGCAACGGACCGATATGCGGCGAGAGCACCAATATCGCCCCGAATGCCAGCGCCAGCAGCGCGACACCCGCGGCGGTCGCCGCGACGCCGCCCCAGATGGCCGCGCGGCTTGCACCATGAAGCGCCAGTTCGCTCCGCGCTTCGAGCAACGCCAGTTCGGCCTTTGCGGTCGCTGAAAAATTATCGACGACATCGCCGACGATCCGGGACAGCGGCTCGGGCGGCGGGCCAGCCGAGCGCCCGTCGGGCGCGTAGCCGTGACTTACTCCGTCAAAGCTGCGCGCGTCGGGCGTCGGCGGGGTGTTCGGATCGGCAGATGGCAAGGTCCGGTCAATCGTTCGAGCTGCCTTTGAGCATACGGGCGAGCACGAAACCGATCACCGTGGCGGCGCCGACCGCGATCGCCGGGTTCTTCTTGACCATGTCGCGGGTCGAGGCGGCAAGCTCGTCGAGATCCTTCTTGTCGAGCGACGTCGCGAGACCGGCAACGGTCGTTGCCGCCGAACGGGCATAATCGCCATATTGCTTGCCGAACTTGGTATCGACGGTGCCGGCGCTGTCCTCAAGCAGCTTGGCGAGGCTGCCGACGGCTTCGGCGGCCTTGTCCTTGCCCTTGGTCGCGGCGTCGCGTGCCTTGGCAGAGGCCTGGTTCTTCAGCGTCGTTGCTTCGTCCTTCAACGAGGCGGCCTTTTTCGAGGCTTCGGACTTGATGGTATCGCGCGTGGCGGCGAGCTGGTCGCGGATCGGATGATCCTTGGCGGCGGCCTTCACGGTCGCGGGCTTGCGCGCGGGCGCAGCCTTGGTGGCGGCGGCCTTTGCGGGCGCCTTGGGACGGGGAGCGGCAACTTTCTTCGTCGCAGGGGTAGCGGCTTTAGCCATCGGCACTGTCCTCTTCTTCTTTTGTCGGGCGCCGCGTTGGCGAACATCCCCTTTGGTCCTACGTGAATATATAGCAAGGCGGGCCGAATGGTTCCATAGGCGAGCAAAATTCCTATGCAGCGGTTGCACTAAGGGCACCCTGCCGATAACAGGCGGGCGCCTTTCCCTACCGCCCTGCCGACAGGGCTTCAGCAGGACAAAATCCATGACCGCCATCATCGATATCCACGGCCGCGAAATCCTCGACAGCCGTGGCAATCCGACCGTCGAAGTCGATGTCCTGCTCGAAGACGGCAGCTTCGGCCGCGCCGCGGTGCCGTCGGGCGCCTCGACCGGCGCGCATGAAGCGGTCGAACTGCGCGATGGCGACAAGAGCCGCTATCTGGGCAAGGGCGTGATCAAGGCGGTCGCTGCGGTCAACGGCGACATCGCCGAGGCGCTGATCGGTCTTGATGCCGAGGATCAGCGCGAACTCGACATGGCGATGATCGACCTTGACGGCACCCCGAACAAGAGCCGCCTGGGCGCCAACGCGATCCTCGGCGTCAGCCTTGCCGCTGCGAAAGCCGCCGCCGACGCGCGCGGTCTGCCGCTTTACCGTTATGTCGGCGGCGTCTCGGCACGCACCCTTCCCGTGCCGATGATGAACATCATCAACGGCGGCGAACATGCCGACAACCCGATCGACGTGCAGGAATTCATGATCATGCCCGTCGGCGCCGGCAGCATCGCCGAAGCCGTGCGCTGGGGCAGCGAGATTTTCCACACGCTGAAGAAAGGCCTCTCCGCCAAGGGCCTCGCGACCGCGGTCGGCGACGAAGGCGGCTTCGCCCCGAACCTCGCCTCGACCCGCGCCGCGCTCGACTTCATCGCGGCGTCGGTCGATCAGGCGGGTTTCAAGCTCGGCACCGACGTCGTGCTCGCGCTCGATTGCGCCGCGACCGAATTCTTCAAGAACGGCAAATATGAGATCAGCGGCGAAGGTCTGTCGCTCAGCCCCGAACAGATGGCCGAATATCTCGCCGCGCTCGTCAAGGATTACCCGATTCTGTCGATCGAGGACGGGATGGGCGAAGACGATTTCGTGGGCTGGAAAGCGCTCACCGACCTGATCGGCGACAAGTGCCAGCTTGTCGGCGACGACCTGTTCGTCACCAATCCGCTGCGCCTCGAACAGGGGATCAAGGACGGCCTCGCCAACTCGCTGCTCGTCAAGGTCAACCAGATCGGCACGCTGTCCGAAACGCTGGACGCGGTCGATATGGCGCACCGCGCGCGCTACACCGCCGTGATGTCCCACCGTTCGGGCGAGACCGAGGATTCGACGATCGCCGACCTCGCGGTCGCGACCAACTGCGGCCAGATCAAGACCGGCAGCCTGGCACGGTCGGACCGGCTGGCGAAATACAACCAGCTGATCCGTATCGAGGAAGAACTCGGCGACATGGCGCGCTATCCGGGTGCGTCGATTTTCGGCTGATCGCAAAGCTGCGGAAAACTGGGCGCTGACGGCTTGACGCCATGAATCAACTCTGATTCAAGGGCCGGAATGACGCAGCGCCATAAATTTCGCAAATCGATGAGCCGGGCCACCGGCCCGGCGCTCGCCGTGATCGCGGTGCTGGCGATGCTTGGCTATGCGATTTTCGGTCCGACCGGCCTGTATGCCTGGGGCGAATACGGCCAGTCGGTCGAAAAAAAGCGCGTCGTGCTGAGCGAACTGGCGAAGAAGGAGCGGGAGCTTCAGAATCGCGTCAACTTGCTCGACCGTCGCCGCGTCGATCCCGACCTGGCCGAGGAATATGTGCGCGAGAAGCTGGGCGCCTATCACCCCGACGAGGTGATCATTCCGATGGAACCGGCGGCGAAATAACCCGCCTTTCGTCATGGCCGCCCACGCAGCCGCCGACGAACGAGCGAAGCCAATTGCTGCATACGTAAGTTAGCCGTGGCACCGCCGATGGTGGGCGTTGCCAAGTGCGGCGCGGCTCTCCTATAGGGTGCCTTGCCGTAACGGCTAAATGCAAAGGAACCCGTCTTGGCTAAAGCACCCGCGCGCGCCTCCGCCGCGCCGAAAAAGACTGCATCCACACCGGCCGCCGCGACCAATCGCGAAGGGCCGCGCGATCCCGTTCCCTATGACGCGACGCCGGACGAGCTGGAAAAATTCTATCGCGAAATGCTGCTGATCCGCCGTTTCGAGGAAAAGGCAGGGCAGCTTTACGGCCTCGGCCTGATCGGGGGCTTTTGCCATCTTTATATCGGCCAGGAAGCCGTGGCGGTGGGCCTCCAGTCGGCGCTGGATGGCGACAAGGACAGCGTCATCACCGGATACCGCGACCATGGGCATATGCTCGCTTACGGCATCGATCCCAAGGTGATCATGGCCGAACTGACCGGCCGCGCCGCGGGGATTTCGCGCGGCAAGGGCGGGTCGATGCACATGTTCAGCGTCGAGCATAAATTCTATGGCGGCCACGGCATTGTCGGTGCGCAGGTGTCGCTCGGTACGGGACTCGCCTTTGCCCACAAATATCGCGGCGACGGCGGGGTGGCGATGGCCTATTTCGGTGACGGCGCATCGAACCAGGGCCAGGTCTATGAAAGCTTCAACATGGCCGAGCTGTGGAAGCTGCCGATCATCTTTGTGATCGAGAACAACCAATATGCGATGGGCACCAGCGTCAATCGCTCGTCGGCCGAGGATCAGCTCTATCGTCGCGGCGAAAGCTTTCGCATCCCCGGAATGCAGGTCGACGGCATGGACGTGCTTGCGGTGCGCGGCGCCGCCGAAGCCGCGCTCGAATGGGTGCGCGCGGGCAAGGGGCCGGTGCTGATGGAGCTCAAAACCTATCGCTACCGCGGCCATTCGATGTCCGACCCCGCCAAATATCGCAGCCGCGAGGAAGTGCAGGCGGTGCGCGACAAGAGCGACGCGATCGAACATCTGAAGAAACTGATGCAGGACGCCGGGATCAGCGAGGACAAGATCAAGGACATCGACAAGGAAATCCGTCAGGTCGTTGCCGAGTCCGCGGATTTTGCGGAAAGCGCGCCCGAACCCGAACTGCATGACCTGTATACCGACGTGTTGGTGGAGCAATATTGAGATGGCCGTCGAATTGAAGATGCCGGCGCTGTCGCCGACGATGGAAGAAGGCACGCTCGCCAAGTGGCTCGTCAAGGAGGGCGACACGGTGAAGTCGGGCGACATCCTGGCCGAGATCGAGACCGACAAGGCGACGATGGAGTTCGAGGCGATCGACGAAGGCACGATCGGCCAGATCCTGGTCGCCGAAGGCACCGACAATGTGAAGGTCGGCACTGTGATCGCGACGATCACGGGCGAGGGGGAAGAAGCGGCCGCAGCGGCGCCCGCTCCCGCCGCGGCAGCCGAGCCGAAGGCAGAAGCACCGACACCGGCACCGACACCAGCACCGGCGCCCGCTGCCGCTCCGGCCGCAGCCGAGCGCGCATCGGACCCCGCGATTCCCGAAGGCACCACAATGGTCCGCCTGACGGTCCGCGAAGCGCTGCGCGATGCGATGGCCGAGGAAATGCGCGCCGACGACCGCGTCTTTGTGATGGGCGAGGAAGTCGCCGAATATCAGGGCGCGTATAAGGTCACGCAGGGGCTGCTCGAAGAGTTTGGCGCACAGCGCGTCGTCGATACGCCGATCACCGAATATGGTTTCGCCGGTCTGGGCGCCGGGGCCGCGATGGGCGGGCTCAAGCCGATCATCGAATTCATGACGTTCAACTTCGCGATGCAGGCGATCGACCACATCATCAACTCGGCGGCGAAGACCAATTATATGTCGGGCGGCCAGATGCGCTGCCCGATCGTGTTCCGCGGCCCGAACGGCGCCGCCGCGCGCGTCGGTGCGCAGCACAGCCAGAATTTTGCGCCCTGGTATGCCAGCGTCCCCGGCCTGATCGTGATCGCGCCCTATGACGCGGCCGATGCCAAGGGATTGATGAAGGCCGCGATCCGCACCGAAGACCCTGTCGTCTTCCTCGAAAACGAATTGCTTTACGGTCGCAGCTTCGATGTGCCCGACCTTGCCGACCATGTCTTGCCGATCGGCAAGGCGCGCGTGATGCGGACGGGCAGCGACGTGACGATCGTCAGCTATTCGATCGGCGTGGGACTTGCGCTCGAAGCCGCCGATCAACTTGCGGGCGAGGGGATCGACGCCGAGGTGATCGACCTGCGCACGCTGCGCCCGCTCGACACCGCGACGGTGCTCGCCAGCCTGAAAAAGACCAACCATCTGGTCGTCGTCGAGGAAGGCTGGCCGGTCTGTTCGATCGCCAGCGAACTGGCGATGGTCGCGATGGAGCAGGGCTTTGACGATCTCGACGCGCCGGTGATGCGCGTGTGCAACGAGGATGTGCCGTTACCCTATGCCGCCAATCTCGAAAAGGCGGCGCTGGTCGATACGGCGCGTGTGGTTGCAGCCGTGAAGGCGGTCCGCAATCGCGCCTGACGATCAAGAGACGGTTTTCTATCCCGATATGCGCGATCCGCGCGTGCTGGTCTCCGTTCCGCACGCGCGGCGCGCCGCGATGTCGGCGCTCTGGGGATTGGCGGCACGGCTGACCAAGCTCCTCATCGACGCGCGCGAGCCGCTGATCGGCCAGATCAAGCTCGCCTGGTGGCGCGACATGGCCGCGATGATCGCAAGCGATCCCGGCGCACTGCCAAAGGGCGAACCGCTGCTGGCCGAGCTTCAAGCGACCTGGGCGGGGCAGGGCGGGCTCGATGCGCTGGTCGATGGCGCCGAAGCGGTGCTGCTCGCGGAAACCGCCGAGGGAAAATATGCCGCGGCGGAAAGCTTTGGCGCGGCGCTTTTCGCGCTGTCGGGGGGCGATGCGGCAGGTGGAAGGCGCTGGGGTCTACTGTGGGGTGCCGGGGTCGATGTGGGCGAAAGCGCCGCGCGAACCTTGCTTGGCCGCGCCAAATCCAGCGCGCCTCCGCCCCGCGCCCTTTTCGCCGGAAATCGGTCGCTCCTGATGCTCGACCGCTGGGCCGCGGCGATCGCCCGCCGCGACGGCGAGCGGGACCTGCGCAGCGAAGGCCTGCTCCTGCTGCGCATCGGCCTTTTCGGCCGCTGACGATTAAAACGCGTGCGGGGGTGGAAATGGCCCGCCCGAGCATCTATCTTGCTCAGAATAAACGGGGTCGCAGGGGACAATGCGATGTTCAATGGGCTGGTCGCCTATCTCGATTCGATCAAGGCGCGCGACCCTGCGCCACGGTCGCGCTGGGAAATTCTGCTTTATCCGGGCCTGCTCGCGGTCGGTATGCACCGCATCGCGCACTGGCTGTTCGAGGCGCGGCTGTTCTTCCTCGCGCGCTTCGTCAATCATTTGTCGCGCTTCCTGACCGCGATCGATATCCATCCGGGAGCGACGATCGGCCGCCACCTGTTCATCGACCATGGCTTTGGCGTCGTGATCGGCGAGACCGCCGAAATCGGCGATAATGTCTCTATCTATCAGGGGGTGACGCTGGGCGGCACCGATCCCGCGAACGGCATCGGCGGCAAGCGCCATCCGACGCTGTCCGACGATGTGATTGTCGGTTCGGGCGCCCAGATCCTCGGCCCCGTGACGGTGAACGCCCGCGCGCGCGTCGGTGCGAACGCCGTGGTGACGCGCGATGTGCCGGAAGGCGCGGTGATGGTGGGCATCCCCGCCCGTTCGACGCTGCTCGATGCGACCGAATATGCGCGCGAATTCGTGCCCTATGGCACGCCGTGCAGCGAGACGTTCGACCCCGCGACGCAAAAGGTCGAACTGCTGCAATGCCAGCTCGACCTGATGCAGAAACAGCTCAAGGCGCTGCTCGACGAGAGGGATGCTGCCGCCGAGGTTGAAGCGCCGCGGCGCAAGGGGGGCCGGACCGGCGCCTGATGGGCACCGTGACCCCCCTGCCGTTCGCCACCAGGGCGGCACCGCAGCAGACCGGCTTCGAGCGTCCTGAACTCATGCGCATCCTCGACCTTTATGGCCGGATGGTCGCGGCGGGGCATTGGCGCGACTATGCGATGGATTTCCACCGCGACGCCGCGATTTTCTCGGCCTTTCGCCGCGCCGCCGAACGCCCCGAATATCGCATAGAAAAACGCCCCGCCTTGCGGAGCCGACAGGGCATGTGGGCCCTTGTGTCCGAAGCCGGGGCGATACTGAAACGCGGGGATGAGCTTGCCAATGTGCTCGCCCCCGTCGAACGCAAACTGATGAAGCTGGTGGGCGACTGACGGTTCCCCGGGCATTTGAAAGTTCGCGGGGGCGCACAGCCAAATTCGGTCGAAGAGGCCCGTGTGGCCCGAACGGCGAATGTGGATCAAGCGTCTCTTTGTCCGCTTGACCCACACCCGTTCCTCCGCCCGAAGGGGAGCCCTGTTCGTCAGGCCGCCGCGAGACGCCTGAGCCGTTTTTCGTCACCCAGCAGCACCGTCGGACTGCCATGCGCCTTCCGCCGTTCGACCCAGTCGCGAAGCAATTCGGCACAGCTGTGGTCGAGTCCCGCCAATTGGCCGCAGTCGATCGTGACCGGCTTGTCGCGGGGAATCGTGCCCAGGGCATCCTCCAGCTTAGGCAACTGGACAAAGGTCGCGGCCCCCGACAGGCGGACGCGGCTTTCCTCCTCATTGTCCGAATGATCCACCTTGAGCCGCAGGCGGCGGACATGGGGAATGAGTTCGACGAGCGAGAAGAGGATGCCGACGATCACGCCGGTCAGCAGGTCGACCGCCACCACGAGAACCAGCGTCGTGGCCCAGATCAGCACGGGCAGCACACCGTGATGCTTGAGCAGTTCGCGCGCATGGTCGAGCTTGACCAGTCGCCAGCCCGTCACGACGAGCACGGCGCCGAGCGTCGCCATCGGCATGGCCCGCATCACCGACGGCAACAGGGCGACAAAGGCCAATATCCATACGCCGTGCAGGATCGTCGAGCGGCGCGACACCGCTCCGGCCTGAACATTTGCCGAACTGCGTACGATCACGCCCGTCATCGGCAGCGCGCCGGCGCCGCCGCACAACATGTTGCCGACGCCCTGCGCCCGCAATTCCTTGTTGAAATCGCTGCGCGGGCCGTCGTGCATCTTGTCTACCGCCGCGGCCGACAGCAAGGTTTCGGCGCTGGCGATGAAGGCGACCGCGATGGCGGCGGCGATGATCTCCGGCGTCAGCCAGCTGGCGAAGGATGTCGGCGGCGTGATCGCGGCCAGGATCGAATCGGGGACTTCGACACGCGCGACGTCCATCGCCAGCACCAGCGACACGACCGTGCCCGCCACGACGCCCAACAGCGCGCCGGGCACCAGCCGAAGCGATTCCGGGCGCCATTTTTCCCAAGCGACCATGACGCCGATGGTGATACCGGCGATCAGCAGCGCCAGTTCGGCGCCGCCGGGACTGGCAGGATCAAGGCCGAACAGGCGCCCCGGCATGGCGGCGATATTCTCCAGCCCGCTTGCCAGGGGTTTGGCGTCGAACAGGACGTGGAACTGGCCGATGACGATCAGCACACCGATGCCGGCGAGCATCCCGTGGACGACCGCGGGCGAAATCGCGCGGAACCAGCCGCCGAGTTTCATGACGCCGGCGATCAACTGGACGGCACCTGCGATGAGCAGGATGGGGCCGAGCGCCTCGATCCCTTGAGTGCGGATCAGTTCAAAAACGATCACCGCCAGCCCGGCGGCGGGGCCGCTGACCTGGAGCGGTGAACCGGCGATCGCACCGACCACGATGCCGCCGATAATGCCTGTGATCAGGCCTTTTTCCGGCGGGAGTCCCGATGCGACGGCGATGCCCATGCACAATGGCATCGCGACGAGAAACACGACGATCGACGCCGCGAAATCGCGCGAAAGACCACTGGCCGAGCCGGCGGGGAGAGCCTGGCTTGCCATGATCAGGCGGCTTTCGCCGGATTGGCATGCATCGCGAGACGCTGCGCAGCGGCCAGCGCGACGGGCAGGGGATCTTCGGCGCGGATTGGCTGGAACTGGCCGGTGGCGCCGTCGAGGCCCATCACGACCCCCTGGTGAATGTCGATAAACCATCCGTGCAGCGAGATTTCGCCGCGCGCGATTCCGGCGGCAACCGACGGATGGGTGCGCAGGTGCGCGAGCTGGACAACGATATTTTCAAGGCTGGCAGCGCGGACAAGCCCGGCGTCGTCGAGGTCGGTATAGCCCGAGCGCACGACATGTTCGGCGGCGTGGCTGTGACGAAGCCATGCCGCAACGTTCGGCATTCCCTCGGTCATATGCGGGTTCATCAGCGCCTTCATCGCGCCGCAGTCCGAATGGCCGCACACGATGATGTCGCGGACGCCAAGCGCGGCGACGGCATATTCGACCGTCGACGATACGCCGCCATTCTGGGTCGCGAAGGGGGGCACGATGTTGCCCGCGTTGCGACAGACGAACAGGTCGCCGGGTTCCGCTTGCATGATATGTTCGGGCACGATGCGGCTGTCCGCGCAGGATATCATCAGCGCCTTCGGGCTTTGCCCATCGGCGACAAGCTTTGCGAACAGGTCGTTGCGGCTGGGAAAGACGCGCTTTTCAAAATCAAACACGCGTCCGATCAAATCGTTCATGAAACCACTCCTTGCTGGCTGGTTTCACGCACATGGCGATCGAACTTTGCTGCGGTGCAGCGTTAATGTAACGAAATGTTTCTCAGGCGGCGGGCAGTTGCAACCGGGCGGCCAAACCGCCGAGATGACTCTGCCCCAGCTCGAGAGCGCCGCCGTGCATCCGGGCGATGCGATCGACGATCGACAGTCCCAGCCCGAATCCCCCGGTGTCGCGTGCGCGCGCAACATCCAGCCGGGCAAAGGGCTGGACCGCTTCCTCGCGCAGATGGCCCGGAATGCCGGGGCCGTTATCGGCCACCTCGATTTCGATCCGCTGCTGTGCGACGCGCAGCCGCACCTCGATTTCGGTACCGAACCGCAGCGCGTTGCCCAGCAGGTTGAGCAGCGCCCGTTTGATGGCGATGCCGTGAACCGGCAGGACCAGATGGTCGGGCCCGACATAGCGAACCCGGTGCCCGCGATCGCCGGCGTCGTCGGCGGCGGTGGCGCACATGACGGCAATGTCGGTCGGCGCTACCGGCTCGGCGGGATTGTCGATGTCGCCGGAAAGATAGGCGAGCAGCGAATCGATCATCCGCTCCATCTCGCCGATATCCTGTTCCATCGCCGCCTCGACCGACGGGTCGGCAATGCTGTCCGCTCGCAGCCGCAACCGCGCAAGCGGGGTGCGAAAATCATGTCCCACGGCCGCCAGCGCCTGGGTGCGGTCGGCGATCATCGCGGTGATGCGGTGCTGCATGTCGTTGAACGCGCCGATGACGCTTCGCACCTCGGCGGGGCCACGCATCGGGACATCGACGAACGCCTGCTGGCCGATCGTTTCGGCGGCGCGCTGCAAGTCGCGTAGCGGCCGCAGCGTGTGCCGGATCAACAGGCTGGCGAGCAGCACGAGCGCCACCGCCGGAACCAGCGTCTGGACCATGCGCCCCAGCGTCAGGTCGAGCTGGCGGACATGGTCGCGCGCGCTGAAGCTGACCCAGCTGCCGTCGTTGAGCCGGATCGCGCCCGATATGGTGCTGTGCAGCCCCGGCGACTGGAGATAGAGCCGCAGGTCGCGTGCCTGTATGTCGGGTTCCCAGGCCAGGATCTGGCGCGTGATCTGGTTCAGTTTCGGAGAGACCGGCGGCGGATTGGTCAGCCGTTCCTGCCACACGAGGTGATAGCGCGTCGTCGTCAGTTCGGACGCCACCGTATCGCGCTCCGATCGCGGCGCCTCTTCGATCAGCTTGCCCGACAGGACAAGATGTTCGGCCAGGCGCCGCGCCTTGTCGCCATTGATCGAAAACTGGCTGGCCCGTTCATACAGGAACATGCTCGCGGCGCTTTCCAGCAGCACCGCGGCAAAAAGGATCGCGACGATCTGCCCGAACAGGCCGAAGCCGCGTTTTTCAAACAGGTTCAAAGCCGCTCCACCGGAACGTTCAGCATGTAGCCGATGCCGCGAACGGTCACGATCGGGGCGGGCTGGTCGGGGTTCGACAATTTGCGCCGCAGGCGGCTGATCAGCACGTCGATGCTGCGGTCCGAACTGTCGCCAAGGCGGGTGCGCGACAATTCGATCAACCGCTCGCGCGCGATGACGCGCTGGGCATTGTCGCACAGGCTGACGAGCAGGTCGAATTCGGCCCCGGTCAGTTCGACCGCCGCGCCGGCGGGAGAGGTCAACTGGCGTCGGGGCAGGTCGGCGGTCCAGCCGTCGAAACGGATCAGGCCGCGATCGCGGTCGGTCAGCGGCCGTTCGATCGCGTGCCGCCGCAGCACCGCGCGGACGCGCGCGACAAGTTCGCGGACGCCGAACGGCTTGGCGAGATAATCGTCGGCGCCCAGCTCGAGGCCGACGATGCGGTCGGTCTCGGTGCCTTTCGCGGACAGGAAGATGATCGGGACGTCGCTGGTCCGCCGGACTTCACGGCAGATGTCGATTCCCGACGTTCCGGGCAGCATGATGTCGAGCAGCAGCAGGTCGGCCGGCGCCGATCGCAACGCGTCCCACATTTGTGGCGCGGTGCCGGCGGTGCGGACGATATAGCCATGTTCCTGCAACGCGCGCGCGGTCAGGGTTCGGATCGGAGGATCATCCTCGACCATCAATATGTTCGGCGGTGTCATTGCTTCACCTGGGAGAGGGGCTTCATATTGGTAGACCCGGACCCGCCCGTCCGCGCCGTGTAGAAACAGTTCGGCAACGCCTTGCCGGTCCGGGCAAGGCGAAAAAGCGGTCCACAGGATGCGTCGCCCTGCAGATCCGGGCCCCTCTTATCGCGCCTGACCGTTCAGGCAAGGGGGCGAATCATTTCTCCGGCGCTTCGGCGCGCGCGCGGATAGAACGAAAAAGGGGCCCCGGCCGTTTGGCCGGGGCCCCGATAGACCGGCGTCGCTTGGCGAAGCCGAACGTCGTTACGATCGCCCTATCCGTGCGCAGTCACGCTGGCAGCGCGGGTCGTCGCGGGCAGTTGGCTCGCCAGATGGTCGGGCAAGAAGCCGACGACCACGGCGCGGGCGTTCTGCCAGAAAGCCGAAAGCAGCAGAAGCGCCGAGCCGATCACGAACGCCGTCAGCGCGACATTGAGTTCGACCGCGCCAAAGGTGTTGAACAGCTGGGTCATCGCGAACAGCACATAAGCGAGCGCCGAAACGAGCAAGGCGCGGCGGTCGATCGCGAGCGCGATCAGTCCAAACACCACATAGATGCCGACGACCATCATCGCGGCGCCGCTGCCGATGTCGTCGCCGCGGGTCACGCCCAGCAAGTGGAAGACCGGATGCGCGATCATCGGCGCGGCGAGCAGGTGAAGCCAGAAGGCGACGTCGCTGCGGCGCGTCTGTCGCACCCGGTCGCTGCGGTCCCACCACATGGCGAGCGTGAAGACGCCGAGCCCGGCAATGAGGACGAGCAGCATCGGCAACGCGCCGTCGGGGCTGGGCATTCCGGTGATCGCCAGCACCAGAGCGACCGCGGTGGCGGCGAGCGCGGCCGTACCGGCGGCGACGGTGATCGGCACCATGAACCGCTTCCAGTGCGCCCATGTTGCCGCGGCGGTGATCAGCGCCATCGACCCGATCAGGATCGCGCCGATCGTTTCGCCGGGATCATTGCCAAAGATCGCCTCGCCATGCTTGACGAGGAAGCCGACCATCGTGGCAAAGACACCGCCGGAAAAGGCGAGGACAAGCACGATGCTGGGCAGCGCCATGCGGCGTTTGCGGGTGAAATATTCGGCGAGAAACCACGCCGACGCGGCGACGAACGCGCCGCCGAGCGCGGGATGGATCGACGCACCGATCCAGCCGACCGCGACGAGCAGGATGACCGCCGCGATGCTGACGAAAATATCGTTGAAGCCGGTGATCAGGCGGAATGATTCCTCATCCGCTCCGGGGGCGGCGCGCACCGATGCGATATGTGACCGGAAAGCCAGCGCGGCCTCCGGCGTCAAGACTTTTGCATCGACCGCGGCTTGCAGGTCGCTTTCACTATACATCGGGGTCGTCCTTCTGTCCGATCCCCTTGCCCCGCAACGCTTCTAGCAGGGCTGTGTTGCTGATGCAATACAATAAGTCAGGCGAAAATCTGCGCCGATGTCAGCCGCTCGCGCTGCGCCGTCGTGATGCGATCGACCAGGCGAAATGCGGCAGGATAGAGCGCCAGACTGACCAGCGCGGCGAAAACGCCGATCTGCATCCCGGTTTCGAGCTCTTCGGCAGAGGCGGGGTTGAAGGTCAGGCGGAGCGAGATGTTCGACGCGATATTGGCGAGCAGCCAGCATCCCCACCAGATCGCCAGCAAGCCTTCGGGTCGTTCGAGCTGGTCGCCTTGACCGCCGTGGCTTGCGTTCCAGATCTGCCGCATCACGGCATAGGGTTTGAACAGGTTGGCGATCGGGACAAAATACCATCCGACTGCCCAGCCCGGCGTGTAATCGAATCCGACGGTCCCCGCCGCGACGATATTGGCGGCGGCGCGGTATATCCACAGGCTGAAGACGACGATCGTGACGATAGACAGGAGCACGTCGGTCAGGCCGACGGCCACATAAAGCGCCGCCGCGCCCGTCAGTTCGGCGCTCTCGTCGAGCGAGAGATGGCCCTGCAACTCGGCAATCTGGCCGACCAGCGTCGCCCCGACCACCGCGAAGCCGGCGACCAGCAATATCTTCAGAAGCTTCGCCCGCTGATGCAGCAGGTCGATACCCTCGGCCAAGCCCATGTTCGCCATGCGGCATTCCCCTGATGGGGGGCGCCGCCCCGGCGCCCCCAACCAGAGGATGCTATCAGCTTCAGCCCAGCGCCATCAACGCTTTCATCACGTTCATCGACTGTTCGCTGCCCGATTGCGGGACGGTTTCGCCCGAACGGTCGATGATCTTCTCCCACGCTGCGGCCACGCCTTCGGGGGTGCGCTCGCCTTCGGGCAGCGCGACGCCGGGGGTCATGGTGACATAGGCGGCGTGGAATGCGCCCGCGCCCGCGCCGACGATCATGTTGGTCGGCGCATCCTCGCTGACCAGATAGAGTGCGGCGGGGACGACATTTTCGGGCGTGAACTTCTCGAACAATTCGGCGGGGAAAATGTCCTCGGTCATGCGCGTGCCCGCGACCGGCGCGATCGTGTTGCAGCGGATATTATATTTCGCGCCTTCAAGGTGCAGCGTCTTGGTGAGCCCCGCAAGACCCAGCTTCGCCGCGCCATAATTGGCCTGGCCGAAGTTGCCGTAGAGGCCGGTCGACGATGCGGTCATAAGGATGCGGCCATAAGCTTGTTCGCGCATCAGGTCCCAGCACGCCTTGGTGACATTGGCGCTGCCGCTCACATGCACTTTCAGCACCAGGTCGAAATCGGCGGGCTCCATCTTGGCGAAGCTCTTGTCGCGCAGGATGCCCGCGTTGTTGATCAGGACGTGGACGCCGCCCCATTCTTCCTTGGCTTTGGCGACCATTTCGACCATCTGCTCATATTCGGTGACGCTGCCGCCGTTCGACATGGCGGTGCCGCCGAACGCCTTGATTTCCTCGACCACCTGCAACGCGGCGTCCGAATGGCCGGTGCCATCGCGCGATCCGCCGAGGTCGTTGACAACGACCTTTGCACCGCGCCGCGCGAGTTCAAGCGCATAGGCGCGCCCAAGGCCGCCGCCCGCGCCGGTGACAATGGCAACGCGGCCGTCAAATTTGATCGTCATGATGGTCTCCCGGAAAGGGCCACCCAAAGATAGGTTGCCCGAAAAAACTGGACCGTCCTTAGCCGTTCATCACGGTCAGGCAAGGGGGATGCGCAGCCTGGGGAAAACGTCGATTGTCGCCAATTTGTCATTTCAGTGACGCCAGATTGTCATATACCGGCAATAATAGCGCCGCCGGACAGTCATATTTTCGTAATGGAGCTTCGTTCATGCGCCACGCCTTGGCCGCCGCCCTGTTGGCGACGTCGATGTTCAGCCTGCCGACGACGGCGTATGCGCAGGCCATGAGCGCCGAAGAGGCGGCGGCGTTGCGTGCCGAACTGGCGTCGCTCCGCAACAAGGTCGAAATGTTGGAAGCGCGCCTCGACCAGGGCGCGCCGCCGTCCGCCGGGACAGCGGCGCCGGTTCCTGCTCCGGCTCCTGCTCCCGAACCGTCCGCGACGCAGATCAAATGGAAGGGCGCGCCCGAGATCAAGACTGCCGACGGCTGGAGCTTCAAGCCGCGCGGCCGGGTCCAGGTCGATGCCGCCCATGTCGGTGCGCCGGGCGCGATTGCCGACCCCGCGCTGGGATTTTCCAACGAATTGCGCCGCATTCGCATGGGCTTCGGCGGAACGATACCGGGCGGCTTCGGATATAAGGTTGAGGCCGATTTCGCCGAAAGCGACGTCGTGCTGCTCGATGCGTTGATGACCTATCAGGACGGGCCTCTGAAGCTGACCGTCGGCCAGCATAACACCTTCCAGGGGCTCGAAGAATTGTCGAGCAGCAACGACACCAGCTTCATCGAGCGGGCCGCCTTCACCGACGCCTTCAATTTCATCCGACGCGCAGGCATTTCGGCCGAATATTCGACCGGGGCGCTGCTGTTGCAGGGCGGCGTCTTCACCGACAATTTCACCGCGCTCGACAGCGGGAACGACGGCTACAGCTTTGACGGCCGCGTCGTTTATGCACCCAAGGTCGGCAAGACCCAATTGCACTTCGGCGGTTCGGCGCACTGGCGCAAACTGGGCGATACCGTGCCCACCGTGCGGTATCGCCAGCGCCCGCTGGTCCACAGCGCCGACATCCGCTTCGTCGCAAGCCCGAATATGAACGCCGAGGCGGAGACGGGCTTTGGCACCGAGGCCGCCTTCATCCGCGGGCGCCTGCATGGCGCGGCGGAGGCCTTTTGGCAGTCGGTGGACCGGCCGGGCCTGGCCGACCCGCAATTCTTCGGCGGCTCGGTCGAGGCCGGCCTGTTCCTGACCGACGACACCCGCGCTTACAAGGACGGCATATTCAAGGAAATCCACGTGAAGAATCCCGTCAGCGACGGCGGCATCGGCGCGTGGCAGATCAACCTGCGCTACGACCATCTCGACCTCAACGACGCGGGGATCGTCGGCGGGCGGCAGGACGGCTATATGGCGTCGCTGATCTGGACGCCGATCGACTATGTGCGTTTCATGGTCAATTATGCCCGGCTGCAATACCACGACGCGGTCATCCCCGCCGGCGGCGACCGCAACTACGGCGTCGACAGCATCGGCGCGCGCGCGCAGATCGTTTTCTGACGAACGTCGGTTTTGGCGGTGGGAAGCGTAAACTCCTCTCCCCTTGCGGGAGAGGATAGCGCAGCTTGCTCCGTCAGGAGCTCGCGAAGCTTGGAGAGGGGGGCGCCGCACGCAGGGCGTAGCCCCCTCTCAACTGCGACTAGGCAGCAAGCTGCCAAGCCTTCGTATCTCTCCCGCAAGGGGAGAGAGGAAATAGCTTACGTCCACTTCCGGTCGTTAGCTTCCTTTCGTCATCCCGGACTTGATCCGGGATCCACGACGACGGCGCGGTTACGGATCCCGGATCAAGTCCGGGATGACGATGAGGGACAGGGCCGCCTCCGGTCGCTTCCGGTCGCCTGGATCAGACGCTCTTGCCCGAATCCAGCGCATAACCCGCCGAACGCACGGTGCGAATGATGTCCGTCGTGCCCGCCAGGTTGATCGCCTTGCGCAGCCGCCGGATATGGACGTCGACGGTGCGCAATTCGATGTCGCTGTCCTGGCCCCACACGCTGTCGAGCAATTGACCACGCGAAAACACGCGGCCCGGATGCTCCATGAAATGGCGCAGCAAGCGAAATTCGGTCGGTCCCATCGCGACGATCTGGCCGTTTCGCACCACCTTGTGCGCGACCGAATCGAGCTCGATGTCGGCATAGGTCAGCATTTCGCCGGCCAGCGCAGGGCGAAGGCGGCGGAGCACCGCCTGCACGCGCGCGACCAGTTCGCGCGGGCTGAACGGCTTGGTGACATAATCGTCGGCGCCGGTCTCCAGCCCGCGAATGCGATCTTCCTCTTCGCCGCGCGCGGTGAGCATGATGATCGGGACATTCGCCGATTTGGGGTTGCGGCGCAGGCGCCGGCAAACCTCGATGCCGGGCAGGCTTTCGATCATCCAGTCGAGCAGGACGATGTCGGGGACGCGCTCTTCGACAAGCACCAGCGCCTGTTCGCCGTCGGGCGTCTGCCGGACCGAAAAACCTTCGCGTGCGAAATGCCAGACGATGAGTTCGGCGATCGCCTCGTCATCCTCGATCAGCAACAGGTCGGGCTGCGGCATCAGCCTTGCTCCTGCTCCGCGGCGCCATCTTCGGGCTGTTCGCCGCGCTCGCGTTCCTCCATCCGCTCGCCGGTGACGACATAATAGACCATCTCGGCGATGTTCGTCGCATGGTCGCCCATGCGCTCGAGGTTCTTGGCGACGAACAGCAAATGCGCGCTTTCCGAAATATATTTCGGATTTTCCATCATGAAGGTGACGAGCGTGCGGAAGATGCTGTTGTAGAAATCGTCGACATTCTTGTCGCGGACGGTGACGCGGATCGCCAGTTCGGCGTCGCGCGCGGCGAAGCTGTCGAGCGCATCATGGATCAGTTCGACGACGATGTTCGACATCGACATCAGCAGCGGGATCGCCTCGATCGACCGCGTCTGGTCCATCAACGCGACGCGCTTGGCGATATTCTTGCCATAGTCGCCGATCCGTTCGACCACCGACACGATTTTCAGCGCCGCGATCATCTCGCGCAAATCGTCCGCCATCGGCGCGCGCAGCGCGATCGTCTGCACCGCCAGCTGTTCGACCTCGGCTTCCAGTGCGTCGATCTTTTTGTCGTCGCGCACGACCTGCGCCGCCAGGTCGAGGTCGCCCTTGCTGAGCGCCGTCATCGCCTGGAGCAGCGCCTGTTCGGCGCGGCCGCCCATTTCGCTGATCAGGCCGCGCAGGCGGTTGAGGTCTTCGTCGAAGGCTTTGACCGTATGATCGTTCGTTAGTGCCATCTTCACTGTCCTGTTGCGCTACGGGTCAACCGTAACGGCCGGTGATATAATCCTTGGTGCGTTCCTGCTTCGGGTTGGTGAAGATGTCGGTGGTCTTGCCATATTCGACCAGCGTCCCGAGGTGGAAAAAGGCGGTGCGCTGCGACACGCGGGCCGCCTGCTGCATGTTGTGCGTGACGATCACGATGGCATATTTGCCGCGCAGTTCGTGGATCAGTTCCTCGATCTTCGCCGTCGCGATCGGGTCGAGCGCCGAACAGGGCTCGTCCATCAGGATGACTTCGGGGTCGACCGCGATCGCCCGCGCGATGCACAGCCGCTGCTGCTGGCCGCCCGACAGCGCGGTGCCGCTTTCATTGAGCCGGTCCTTGACCTCGTCCCACAGCCCGGCGCGCACCAGAGCGCGCTCGACGATGATGTCGAGGTCGGCCTTGTTCGGCGCCAGTCCGTGGATGCGCGGGCCATAACCGACATTGTCGTAAATCGACTTGGGAAAGGGGTTCGGTTTCTGGAACACCATGCCGACGCGCGCGCGCAGTTGCACCACGTCCATCGACGGCGCGTAGATATCTTCGCCGTCGAGTTCGATACGGCCCGTCACCTTGGCGCTGGCGACCGTGTCGTTCATCCGGTTGAGCGAACGCAGGAAGGTCGACTTGCCGCAACCCGACGGGCCGATGAAGGCGGTGACCAGGTCGGTGCCGACGTCGATCGACACGTCGTTGATCGCCTGCTTCTCGCCGTAAAAGACGTTGACGCCGTGCGCCTTCATCTTGGGGTCGGTAATGGTCAGGTCTTCTTGGGTCATGATCACCAGCGTTTTTCAAATTTGTTGCGAAGATAGATCGCAAAGGCGTTCATCGACAGCAGCACGAAAAGCAGCACGATGATCGCGGCGGAGGTTTTTTCGACAAAGCCCCGGTCGACTTCGTCCGACCAGAGGAATATCTGCATCGGCAACACGGTCGAGGGCGAACAGATGCCGCCCGGAACGTCGCCGATAAAGGCGCGCATCCCGATCAGGAGCAGCGGCGCCGTTTCGCCCAGCGCGCGCGCCATGCCGATGATCGTGCCGGTCAGGATGCCGGGCAGGGCAAGCGGAAGGACGTGGTGGAACACCACCTGCACCGGGCTGGCGCCGACACCCAGCGCCGCGTCGCGGATCGACGGCGGCACCGATTTGATGGCGTTGCGGCTGGCGATCACGATCACCGGCATCGTCATCAGCGCCAGCGTCAGCCCGCCGACGAGCGGGCTGGCCTGGCAGATGCCGAACCAGTTGATGAACACCGCCAGCGCCAGCAGGCCAAAGATGATCGAGGGCACCGCGGCCAGATTGTTGATCGACACTTCGATGAGGTCGGTCCAGCGGTTCTTCGGCGCATATTCTTCGAGATACAGCGCCGCGAGTACGCCCGTGGGAAAGGCGATGAGGAAGGCGATGAAGATCGTCAGCACCGATCCCTTGAGCGCGCCCCAGATGCCTGCGACCGCGGGATCGGTCGCGTCGGCATTTTTGAAGAAGGGCCAGTGAATGCCGGTTCCCAGCTTCCCTTCGGCTTCCAGCGCATCGACCTTGGCGCCCAGCGCGCCGCGCGCGCCTTCTTTCGCCATGATGTCGACTTCGGACGAGGCGGGCAGGTCGAACACCGTCTTGCCGTTCAGCAAGTCCGGGTCGTCCTTGATCTGTGAGCGAACCTCTTTCCACG
>Ga0155548_147_pt2 | contig 31623 bp, 28 predicted proteins | sample RifCSPhighO2_12_FD_107205 | JGI IMG/M metagenome (GOLD analysis project Ga0155548, IMG submission 107205) | Sphingopyxis sp. RIFCSPHIGHO2_12_FULL_65_19
CGCATCGGACGCGCTGTTCGACATGATTGTCGAACGGGGCGCGCCGGATGGCGGCTCGATGGAGGGGCTGCTGGCGCTCGGCGAGGTGCCGACGGCTGCCGTCGGCGGCGATGCCGCGGCCAAGGACCCGGCTGCGCAAGCGGTGCTGGCCGAGGTTTTGGAGGGCGGAAACGCCATCGACCACATCATCGATGCGGTCACCGGCGGCGAAGCGGTGCAGGTCGCAGGCAAGGACGCACCGGCGTTCGATCTTGCGCAATTCCTGGATCAGCAAGTGGCATCGTCGGGCGGCGGCCATATGCCGACGCCGACGCTGGAGCAGGACCTCCACAACATGGCGGCCGCCTGACCGGGCATTTTATAAAACCAGTGGATCAATATTACATAATGGGAGGGCGAGAGGAGCATGGGACATCAATCGGCAAAATGGGCAGCGGGTGCGATCGCCGCACTGGCTTTCGCCCAGCCCGGGAGCGCCTTGGCGCAAGCGCTGGCCGATCGACCGATCGGCGAGCTCAAGACCGAGGTCCGAACCCGCTATGATGCGGCGCTGGCGCTGACCACCGATCGGTCGGTGGTCGCGGCCGACAGCAACGCCTATACCTGGGCTTCGGAGGCCAAGGTCCATTGCGGCATCGCACTGGGTTACCTGAAATCGAACACCAAGGATGCGGAAAGCCTGCGTCGGTGCGATTTCGCCTATGGCATGATGACGCGCGGCCCGCAGCCGCCGACCGAAGCGCCGCTGGTGCCGCCGCCGCCACCGCCGACCGAGAACTGCCCGCCGGAGGTCGCCTCGACCTTCTATTTCGATTGGGATTCGACTGCGGCACCTGCCGACGCGGCCCAGTCGGTCGCTTTCATGGCCGAAAATCAGGCACGTTGCGGCTGGCGCAGCTTTACCGTCGTCGGTCACACCGACCGTTCGGGTCCGGACAGCTATAATGACGGGCTGGCGCTTCGCCGTGCGCGCGTGATCGCTGACATGATGGGCGGCGCGGGGATTCCCGCCGATGCCATCGCGGTGTCGGGCATGGGCGAACGCAAACCGCGTATCCAGACCGTGGATGGTCAGCGCACACCGGAAAACCGGCGCGTCGAAGTCGAAGTGAATGGGGGACAGTGATGAAAGCGCAACACAAGCTCGCAGGCTTTGCCTCGGCACTCGCCATATCCCTTTTCGCCAGCGCGGCATGGGCCGAACCGACAACCATGCAGAATGTCATGGCCGTCGCGATCGATTCCAATCCGCAGATCAACCAGGCCGAAATGAACAAGCAGGCGATCGAGTTCGAGCTTGAGCAAGCGAAAGGCCTGTACCTGCCGCGCGTCACGCTCGAGATGTCGGCGGGCGTCCGCCGACTCGAAAATGCCACGCGCCGCAACCTGGGTATCGCCAACGACGAGCTTTATCCGCTCGAAGCGTCGATCCGCGCCGACCAGACGCTGATCGATTTCGGCCGCCGCAATGGGGAAAAGCTTCGCCAGGCGGCGCGCGTCGACGGTGCGGCGCTGCGGGTGCTCGAACGCTCCGAATTCATCGCCTTGCAGACCGCGCGGCAATATCTCGACGTCCTGCTGCAACAGCGGGTCGTCGCCGCAGCCGAAGATAATCTGGGCTTTCACAATGTTTTGGTGAGGGACTTGTCCGAGGGCGCGTCGAAGGGGTCGATCAGCATCGCCGACCTGCAACAGGCGCAGGAACGCGAAAAGGCGGCAAGCGTCCGTGTCGCCGAAGCCAAGGAAGCGCTGGTCAATGCCAAGATCGAACTGCTCGCGCTGAGCGGGCTTCAGATCGACGATGTGCAGATGCCGCCGGCCATGGCCGAAAAGCTGCCCGTCAGCCTGAGCGAGGCTGTCGGCCTGACGCGGTCGCGGCATCCCAAAGTGCTGGAAGCACAAGCCGATGTCGACGCCGCGAATGCCGAAGCAAAGAAGGCGAAGGGCGATTTCTTCCCGACGATCGGGCTGGAATTGTCGGGCCGGATCGGCGACGATATCGACGCGTTTCGCGGCGAGACGAACGACCTGTTGGGCCGCGTCGTGATGCGCTGGGATATTTTCGACGGTGGGATCAACCGTGCGAAATATCAGGAAATGGTCCGCCGCGCGAGCGAGAGCCGGTTCCGGCTTCACGAAACCGAGCGCAATGCCGAAGCCGATACGCGCCGGGCGTGGAACAGCCGCGAAACGCAGACGGCGGTGTTCCGCGACCTTGTCGATCAGAGCAAGTCGACCGACGAACTGCTGGGTTCCTATCGCGAGCAATTCACGATCGGACGTCGCTCGCTGCTCGACGTGCTCGACGCGCAAAACACGCGCTTCAACGTGCAGGTCCGCACCGAAACCGCACGCTTTTCGGAGATGTTCGCCGTGTATCAGGTGCTGGCATCGACCAACAGCCTGCTCGAGGCGTTCAACCTGACTGCGCCGGAATCGCGGCGCGTCTATGCGCGCGAGCAAGTGGGCTATGGTCCGCCCGCGCCCGCCGAGTTGCAGCGCCGCCGTTACCCGCAATGATTTTTTAGTGGATTGATTCTAAGTAGAAAATTTCAACATGGTTCAGGATCAATCCCCCATTGCGCGGATCGGTAAAGAGGCTCCAGGCGATCCGCTGATCGCCTGTATCCTGTTCGTTGCGCAGCATTTCGGCCAGAATTTCCAGCGCGGCGCGCTGGTTGCGCTTGCGCGCGATGAAAAGGGGCATCTTCCCTTTCATCAGGCCGAAGCCGCGCTCGACCTGTGCTTCATCAACAATGAACGGCTGCCCGCGCGCAAGGTTCGGCACCTTGCGCGCCAGTTGCCGGCGATCATCCGCCGCAACGACGCGTCATGCGCGGTGCTGATCGAGGCAAAGGACAATCAGTATCTGCTCTGGGAGCCCGGGGCCGAGGCGCCGATCTGGTGCGACGAGGCGGCCGTCGAGGACAGCTATGCCGGACAGGCGGTGGCGGTCGCCGCCGACCCGACCGCGATCCGCGCCGAAGAAAGGCCGTGGGACGAACAGGCGAAGCGCCACTGGTTCTGGAGCGAGATCCGGCGGATGCGCCGCGCCTTCTACCCCGTGCTCGGCGCCGCGTTGATGATCAACCTGCTTGGCTTTGCGCTGCCCTTGTTCACGATGAACGTTTATGACCGGGTCATCCCGAACAAGGCGGTATCGAGCCTGTGGGTGCTGGCGATCGGCGCGCTGCTGGCCTTTGCGGTCGAATTTACGCTGCGCCTTGCCCGCTCGACCCTGCTGGACGATCTTGGCCGCGAACTCGACGTCAAATTGTCCGAAAAGATATTTTCCAAGGTGCTGAACATGCCGCTGGCCGACCGCCGCGGCAGCACCGGGATGCTCGCGCGGCGCGTCTCCGAATTTGAAACGATCCGCGATTTCTTTGCCTCGACGACGATCGTGCTGATCGTCGATGTCGTGTTCCTGTTCCTGTTCCTGATCATGATCGCGGTGCTCGCGGGCTGGCTGGCGCTCGTTCCGCTGGCGATCATCGCGGCGATGGCGATCGCCGGATATTTCCTCCAGCGCCGGATGGTGCAGGCCTCGCTCGACAACCAGGCCGATGCGAGCATCCAGCACGCGATGCTGGTCGAGGCGATCGGCGGCGCCGAAACGATCAAGAGCTGCGCTGCCGAGGGACAGGTTCTCGGCCAATGGCGCCGGATGGTCGATACCAGCGCGCGGACACAGGCGACGATGCGCCGCACGGGCGCCGCGGCGATCAACCTCGCGACGCTGGGGCAGCAGTTTTCCAGCCTCGCGCTCGTCGTCGGCGGTTTTTACCTGTTCGATGCGGGCAAGATTTCGATGGGCGCGATCATTGCGATCGTCATGCTGGCCGGCCGGTCGATGGCGCCGGTCGGACAACTGGCCTTCCTGATGACGCGCGGGCGCCAGGCGCTGACGACGATGGCAAGCATCCAGCAGATGATCGAGGCTGACGACGAACGCCGCATGGGCAGCAGCGCGCTCAACCTGACGATCGACAAGGGGCATACGGTCGTCGAAGGCCTGTCCTTCACCTATCCGGGAGCGTCGGCGCCGTCGCTGACCGACATCGACCTGAAGATCGAGGCGGGCGAACGGATCGCGATCGTGGGCCGTGTGGCGTCGGGCAAGTCGACGCTCGGCCGCCTGCTCTGCGGGCTCTACGCACCCGAGGCAGGCAACATCTTTATCGACGGCCTCGACAGCCGCCAATATTCGCCGATCTACCTGCGGTCGCAATTCCGTTTTGTCGGGCAGGACGCGGTGCTGTTCAGCGGCTCGATCAAGCACAATATGCAATATTGCGCCCCGGCGGCGTCGGATGCCGAATTGCTCGCGACCTTGCAATCGATCGGGGCGGACCGCTTCATGGGCCGTGACGAAACCGGGCTCGACCGCGGCACGGGCGAGCGCGGCGGCCAACTTTCGGGCGGCCAGCGCGGTTTCCTGACCATCGCGCGGGCGCTTGCATCGCCATCGCGCTTGCTGTTCCTCGACGAACCGACTGGCGCGATGGACACGCAGAGCGAACGGCTTTTCATCCAGGCGCTCGATAATGCGGTCGCGAAAACGCAGACGGTCATCATCGCCACCCATCGCGAGGCGATCTTGCAGATGTGCGACCGCATCATCGTGATCGATGGCGGGCGGATCGTCGCCGATGGACCGCGCGCCGAGGTGCTCGCGCGCTCCACCAAAGAAGCGGCGGCCAAGGAAACGACGGGCAAGGAACCGACACCATGATACCGGAGCTCAACATCGGGCGCGAGGGCGCCGCCAGCGCCGAAGGCCCCTGGGTCGATGCCTCAAAAGCTTCGTCGAAAAGCCTGAAATTCGTCCTGTCGGGGCTGGCGCTTGCCGCCACGGCGATCCTTTTCGCCGCGTCGAATGACCGCCTGTCGCGGTTCGTCGAGGGCGTCCTCGCGGGCTGGACCGCCGATCCTGCCGACGCCGTGCGGGTCGCGAAAAAGCAGGCGATCGCGAAGTTGATCACGGAAACCGAAACCGACGCGCTCCTCCCGGCCGCCGAGGGCGCCGACGCGGTGGCACGCAATGCGCTGCTTCCCGTTTCGACCCTGCCGGTCGAGGCCGCGCGGCCCTTCCTGATGCCGACGATCTCGCTGGCGCAGGCGACGAACGCGCAGCGCTGTTTGACGCAGGCGATCTATTACGAAGCTGCGACCGAATCCGACGCAGGCAAGGCGGCGGTCGCGCAGGTCATCCTGAACCGCATGAAGCATCCCGCCTATCCGAACACCGTCTGCGGCGTGATCTATCAGGGCAGCGCGCGCCCCGGTTGCCAGTTCAGCTTTGCGTGCGACGGGTCGATGCGCCGTGCGCCGGTGCCCGCGCTGTGGCGCCGCTCGGCCGAGATTGCGCGCTCTGCGCTGTCGGGTCACGTTGAGGTGAGTGTCGGCATGGCGACGCATTATCACGCCAATTATGTGCTGCCGCGCTGGGCGCCCAAACTGACCAAGATCGAACAGATCGGCGCGCATATTTTCTATCGCTGGCCGGGGTCTTGGGGGAAGCCAGGCGCTTTTTCCGACGCTTATGCCGGAGCCGAATTCATCCCCGCGTTCAGTCAGCTCTATCAGGGCGGCGCGCCGACGGTGGACGGGCTGCCTGCCGAGGCGATTGCGGTCGATGGGGTGGCGCCCCCGCGCGATCCGACCGACCACCGCGCCGATAACGACGTCGGTGGCCGCGTCGACGTCACCAAGGGCTGGGTGCCGAGCATTCCGGACCCGGCACAGAGCAAATCGCGGTTCGACAGCCTGACGAACCAGCAAGGCGCCGCCGCTGCGCCCGCACCCCAACCCGGAAGCTGACCATGTCGATCGTGAATTTCTGGCAGCGGCTTCGCGGTAGCGAGCAGATCATGGTGGCGGCTGCCGCGGGCTTCGTCCTGTTCCTGTTGTGGGCAAGCATTGCGCGCGTCGATGAAGTGTCGCGCGGGCAGGGGCGCGTCATTCCGTCGTCGAAAGTGCAGATCATCCAGTCGGCCGAACCGTCGACGATCCGCGAAATTCTGGTGCGGTCGGGGCAGACGGTCAAGAAGGGGCAGTTGCTCGTCCGCCTCGACAATACGACGTCGCAATCCGAACTCGGCCAGCTTGAAACCGAAAATGCCCGGCTGGCGCAGCGCGCTGCGCGCCTGGCGGGCGAGGGCGGCAGCGGCGCCGGATGCGCCGGCACCGATTGCGGCGACGAAGCGCGCCTGGCCCAAGTGCGACGGTCATCGCTGCAAAGCCAACTCGCGGCCCTGTCGGCCAGCGTCGAACAGCGGCGCCGCGATATGGGCGAGGCGCAGGCGACCGCATCGTCGCTCGAAAGCAGCCTGCGGCTGGCGCGCGAACAGGTCGCGATGCTCGAACCGCTGGCGGCGAAGGGCGTGGTGCCACAAACCGAATTGCTGACCGCGCAGCGCGAGGTGGTCGACATCCAGGGTCGGCTCGCCGCAGCGCGCCAGGCGATTTCGCGATCGCAGGCGGCGGTGCGCGAGGCCGGGGCCGAAGTGTCGCGCGCGCGCTTCGATTTCCAGCAGGAGGCGCTCAACGAGCGTAGCCAGCTCACCACCAAAATGGCGGTCAACGAAGAAACGATTCGTGGCGCCGAAGGCCGACTCGCGCGGTCCGAGATCCGCTCGCCGACGCGCGGCGTGGTGAACGACCTGCTCGTCAACACGGTCGGCGGCTTTGTGAACGCGGGCGAACAGATCATGCAGGTCGTGCCGTTGGGCGACAAGCTGCTGATCGAGACCCGCGTCACGCCGCGCGACATCGCCTTCATCAAGGTGGGTGACCCGGCGAATGTGAAGGTCACCGCTTATGATTTTTCCATCTATGGCGGGTTGAAGGGGCGCGTGGTTCGTGTCTCTGCCGACAGCATCTATGACGAGGTCGAACGGCAGGCCTATTTCACCGTCGTCGTCGAAACGACGAACAGCTATCTGACGTCAAACGGCCGCCGCCTTCCGATCACGCCCGGTATGCTGTGCGATGTCGAGATCGTGACCGGGAAAAAGTCGGTGCTCAGCTATCTGTTGAAGCCGGTTTTGAAGGTGAGTGGTTCGGCCTTGACCGAACGCTGATTGTTCAGCGCCAGCGTGAAGGATTTGCGTGACGCCGGGATCGGGGTCGTGTCGGAGGGCGGCTGCGTCCCGCGATACGCGTGCACCCAGCGCTGGTTCCCGCTGAACGACAGCACCGGCCGGACCGAATTGCCCTGACTGCCGTCGTAGAGCCGATCGGTCATATTATCGAGCACGACTTTGCCCGCGTCGGTCTGGACCAGCAGGAAGGCGTGATCGGCGTTCGCCGCCAGATCGCGCAGAAGGACGAGCTTCATCCGGTCGGCGTCGACCCCGGCGGCGCGGAGCAGCTGCATCTTGAGGATAGCGAAATCCTCGCAATCGCCGCTGCGGCGCGCGATCGTCTGTTCGGCGGTCGCCCAGAAGTCGCGCTGACGGTAATTGCGGTCGTCGTTCACATAGGCGATCTCGCGATTGACCCATTGGTTGACGCGCGCGAGCAGGTCGGCCTCGGCCAGCCCCGGCGCGGCATTCGCACGCCGCAGCTGCGCCTGCATCAGCCCGGCGGGGGCGGCGCGGCGCACATGGTTCCAGCGACCATCGAAACGCGTCCGCTTGACCGGGATCGCGCGGGTGCCGAGTTCGGCGGTCGCGTCGTGGTCAGCGGCGGCAGCGAGCGCGTCGCCGATGGGCGACGGGCCGCGCCAGTTGGCCGCGGCATCGCAGTTCCGGACGTCGGACAGCGCGAAAGAAATCGGGCCGCGGCTCGCCGGTTCAAGCGTCCGGCGCGGGGGATAGTCGAGAAGATTTGCGGTGACCGGGGCCGCGGCGACAATCGGTGTTCCCGATTGTTCGGCGCGGATGCGGTCGAGCGCGCTTGGCAAGGCCGGCGACGACAGGCTCGCCCCGTCGGATCGCACGGCGAGTGCGGAGTCCGGGGCCACCTGGCACGGCGCCTTGCTGACCGGCAACGACCGATCGTTGACCAGCTTCGACGACGCATGGGCTGCCGTCGGCGCGAGTGCGGCCGCGACCATTGCGATGGAGACATGAAGCCATCGCAACTCGCCAGCGACAAGATGGGCGTTCTTCCTCATCCTGCTGCATTTGCCGCGCGGGGATGAGGATTCGCTTCATGGCGATAGTAAACAAAGCATTAGGCATGTTGCGCCGACCGACGAATTTCGGTCGAGATGCCTGTCCCGTTTTGGATATTGGCTGTTTTCGCCCGTTGTTTAGTTATCCAGCGGCAATTCCGTGGTCGCCTTGATTTCGGACAGCGCGACCGTCGAATTAATTTCCTGCACGCCGGGCAATTTGCTCAGTTGATCAAAGAAAAAGCGTTCATAGGCGTCGATGTCGCGCGCGACGATCCGCAGCATGAAATCGGTGGTGCCCATCAGGACATAGGCGTCGAGCACCTCGGGAAATCCTTGGATCGCGGCGCTGAATTCGTCGAGGTTCGCGCGGCCGTGCGCGTTCAGCTTGACCTGGGCAAAGACATGCGCGTTGAGCCCGACCTTGCGCCGGTCGACGATCGCCACGCGCTTCTTGATGAACCCGTCGCGTTCGAGCCGGTCGATCCGGCGCCAGCAGGGCGATACGGACAGCCCGACGCGCTCGGCGATTTCGGCCGTCGTCTGATTCGCGTCGCGTTGCAATTCGCGGAGAATCTTTATCTCGAACAGATCAAGGTCGGTCATTTCATCCGCATAGAAGAGTTTTGTGGGTTATTATATCCCCAATTTGACGCTGGGGGTCGAATTGCGAACAAGTTTGCCCAAGCCAAAGATGCGACAAGCGACGCTCATCCCAAGGAGAGTGTTTCATGGTTGTCCGTCTTGCCCGCCTGGCCCCGCCGCTCGAATGCGTGCGTCTCTATGACCTCGAGGCGGGGCTCGACGGCTTCATTGCGATTCATTCGACCGCATTGGGGCCGGGGGCGGGTGGGTGCCGCCTGTGGTCCTACCCCGATATGCGGCAGGCGCTGGGCGACGCGATGCGGCTGGCCGAAGGCATGAGTTACAAGAATGCGCTGGCGGGACTGCCGTTCGGCGGTGCGAAGGCGGTGTTGCGGCGGCCCGAGGGCGAGTTCGACCGGGTGGCGTTGTTCCGCGCATTCGGCCGTGCGGTCGAACAAATGGGCGGGCTTTATGTGACCGCCGAAGATGTCGGGACGTCGGTCGCCGACATGCAGGAGGTGGCGAGCGCATCGCGCCACGTCGCAGGGCTGCCGTCGGCCGAAGGGCGTGCGGGCGGCGATCCATCGCCCTGGACCGCCAAGGGTGTGTTTGAATCGATGGAGGTTGCGGCCGAATTCGCGCTCGGGCGCGGTCTTTCCGGGTTGACGGTCGCGGTGCAGGGAACGGGCAATGTCGGTGCCGACCTGTGCCGCCGCCTTGCCGATGCGGGGGCACATCTGGTGATCGCCGATCCCAGCCCGGCGCGGCGCGACCGATTGCAGGCGGTGCTGGGCGCCAAGGTCGTCGACGTGTCGGAGATCGCGGCGGTGGATGCCGATATATTCGCGCCCTGCGCCCTCGGCGGCGCGCTTGACCGCGACAGCGTCGGGCGGATGAAGGCAAAGCTGGTTTGCGGCGCGGCGAACAACCAGCTTGCGACGCCCGACGTGGCGGCACTGTTGCTCCAGCGCGGCATTGCCTATGCGCCCGACTATGTCGTCAACGCCGGCGGCATCATCAATGTGTCGGCCGAATATCTGGGCGAGAGCGAAAAGGATGTGCAGGCCCGCGTCGCGGCGATTGCCCCGCGGGTTGGCGCGCTGCTCGAACGCGCCGCGCGCGAGGGCCGCTCGCCCGCGCTGGTCGCCGACGAAATGGCCGAAGAGGTGATCGCAGGCGCGCAGCGCGAGGCGGCCTGATGCACCGTTTCCGGATCGACGCGATCCTTGACCCGCAATCGCTGCTCCGCGTGACCGGCCATTTTGCGCAGCGGTCGATCGTGCCGAGCGAAATGACGATGCAGCTCCTGCCGGACCATATGCGGATCGAGGTCATTGTGCGCGATCTCGACCCGCGACAGGCGGCAACAATCGCGGCCAAGCTGGGCGAGGTTTTTGCGGTGACCGGGGCGGAGATGGAGGAACTGGCCGCCTGACGAAGCGCGGTGGCCGACGGTCAAGTTTTTCTTTGAGGATGGCGAGGCGGCGACAGCTTGCCTCGCCTCGCCGTGCGTGCGAGGGCCGCGCTGATAATCGGCGGAAGGCGAGGGCGATGCGGTTCGACGTGGTGATTGTGGGTGCCGGGCACGGGGGCGCGCAGGTCGCGATGATGCTGCGGACGCAGAAATTTGCGGGCAGCATTGCGATCATCGGCGACGAACCCGAGCTTCCCTATGAGCGCCCGCCGCTGTCGAAAGAATATTTTGCGGGCGAGAAGGAATTTGAGCGCATCCAGTTGCGCCCTGCCAAATATTGGGACGAGCGCGAGGTGACCATGCTGCTCGGCACGCGGGTGATGTCGGTCGATCCGCTCGGCCACACGGTCACCACCGATGGCGGCGAGACGATCGGTTATGGCAAGCTTGTCTGGGCAACGGGGGGCAGCCCCCGGATGCTGCCGATCCCCGGCGGCGATCTGCCCGGCGTGCAGGGCGTGCGCACGCGCGCCGATGCCGACGCGATGAAGGCGGCGTCCGAAACCGCGGGGCAGATCGTCGTGATCGGCGGCGGCTATATCGGCCTCGAGGCGGCAGCGGTGCTCAACAAGGCGGGCAAGAAGGTCGTCCTGTTGGAGGCACTCGACCGGGTGCTCGCGCGCGTTGCGGGGGCCCAGCTGTCGCGCTTTTACGAAAAGGAGCACCGCGACCATGGCGTCGACCTGCGGCTTGGCGTGTGTGTCGATGCGATCGAGGGCGATACGCATGTCACCGGCGTCCGGCTGGCGGATGGCGAAGTCATCCCCGCCGATCTGGTTATCGTCGGCATCGGCATCGTGCCCGCCGTTGAGCCGCTGATCGCGGCGGGAGCCGAGGGAGGCAACGGGGTGCTCGTCGACCGTCTCTGCAAGACCAGCCTTGCCGACATTTATGCGATCGGCGACTGCGCGGCGCATGAAAACGCCTTTGCCGAGGGGGCGACGATCCGGCTGGAATCGGTTCAGAACGCCAATGACCAGGCGAATGTCGTCGCCAAGGGCATCGTCGGCGACGAAGCGCCCTATCATGCGATACCCTGGTTCTGGTCGAACCAATATGATTTGAAGCTCCAGACCGCGGGCCTGTCGGCCGGGCACGACCAGGCGGTGTTGCGCGGCGATCCCGCCACACGCAGCTTCTCCGTCGTCTACCTGAAAGCCGGCAAGGTCATTGCGATCGATTGCGTCAACGCAACCAGAGATTATGTCCAGGGGCGGATGGTTGTAACAGCGGGCCTCCACGCGACGGCCGAACAACTCGCTGACGTCGAAACCCCCCTGAAGGCGTTGCTGCCCGCCTGACGGCGCCTGCGCTATGCGCCGGTTGCCGGTTCGTCGCCGAGTGCGGCCTTCAGCGTCGCCTTGATGTTACGAAGCAACCGGCGCAGCGCGATGATCACGATGACTGCGGCGACCGCGAGCAAGATCGCAATGACGATGGCGAGCGGCGGATAGGCGATGGCAAGCGCCAGCAGGCCGCCCGTGGCGACATCCTCGCCGGTTGAGACAACGGCATTGCTGAACGGTTCGGGGCTGACGTTGACCACCGCGCGGGTGGTTGCCTTGGCGCCGTGGCTCAGCAATGCGCCGCCGCCGCCGAGCAGAAAGGCGATGACCTGCCAGGCTGGGTCCGACGAATCGACCAGCGCCAGCGCCAGCAGCGCGCCGCCAAGCGGGCGGATGATGCTGTGGACCGTATCCCAGATCGAATCGACCCAGGCGATCTTGTCGGCGAGAAATTCGGCGATGGTGCCGACCAGCGCGACGCCGAGCACCCAGGGGTTGGCGAGGACTTGCAGCGCGGCAAGATGTTCGGGCAGCGGGAGCCAGCCGAAGTGCATCGCGATCCCGGTTGCCAGGATGGTGAGGTAAAGTCGCCAGCCGGCCAGGAGGCTGAGGCTGCCGGCGACCCCCAAAATCTCGACGATTCCCAATGCCCTGCTCCCCGCCGCTGATCCGCCTTGTATGTTGCACCCGCAACGTTGCGCCCGCAATGGCGAGATGACAAGGCGGTGCGGCGGGGTTATCGCCTTTAATATGAGCCAGGATGTTCCGCCGTCAGTCCCGCCCGCCGCCGCGGCTGCTGTCTTGCCAGATGGCGCGATTCCCGCTGCAACGCTCGTCATCATGCGCCCGCCCGAACGCGGCACGTCGGACGAGATCTTGATGGTCAAGCGATCGACGACGATGGCGTTCGCAGCGGGCGCGGTCGTCTTTCCCGGCGGGCGCGTCGATCCCGACGATTATCTGGTCGCGCGCCAGCACGGGTTTGCCGCGGACGAGGCGGATGGGGCCGCGCGCGTCGCCGCGCTGCGCGAGACGCTGGAGGAAACCGGCCTCGCGGTCGGGTGGCCGACCCTTGCTGACGACGAGGTGGCCGCGGTTCGCCAGGCATTGCTCGGCGGAACCTTGCTGTCCGACATCCTCGCGGCGCGGGGCGACGAGCGAATCGCCTTGGAATCGCTGGTTCCTTTCGCGCGCTGGTGTCCGAATTTCAAAGAGGCGCGGACTTTCGATACGCGATTCTATGCGGTGGCGGCACCGCCGCACAGCCACGAACTGACCGTCGAGGAAGCCGAACACAGCCATATCTTCTGGGCGAGTGCGCAGGACACTCTGGCGATGGCCGACCGCGGCGACGTGTCGGTGATCTTTCCGACCCGCCGCAATCTGGAGCGCTTGGCGCAGGTCGCCGATTTTTCCAGTTTCTCTGCGCATTCGGGGCAGTTTCCGGTCGAATTGATCACGCCGTGGATCGAGGAGCGCGACGGGGGGACGCATCTTTGCATCCCGGCGCATCTTGGATACCCGATCACCAGCGAGCGTTTCGACCGCGTAAGGCGCGGTTGATTGGCATTTGTGGCAACGACTTTTTCCCTATTTAGCAATTTGCTAAGAATTGGCGGGCTAGGGCAAAACGTCGTTGCAATTGCTTAAGCCTATCCGTAAGAAGGCGCGGCAGAAGCAGACCGGGGATTTTTCCTTGGTGTGATTCGACAAGACTAATCCAGTGGACGGAGAAAATGATGAACCTGCTTAAAAAGGCTGCGATCTCTCTCGCAGCGACCTCGATGATCGCGGCGCCGGTTGCGGCGTCGGCGGCTCCCGCAGCCCGCGCAGCCTCGGCCGTTGACGGCCAGAGCGAACTCGAAGGCAGCACCAGCTGGATCATCGCTGTGCTCGCTCTCGTTGCTGTCGTTGGCGGCATCATCATCGCGTCGGACAACGACGACGATGCTCCGACCAGCCCGTAATATACGGCTGATCGATACAGATACCAAAAGGCTCCGAGTTCTGCTCGGGGCCTTTTGTGCGTCTGGAGGCAGCAATTTGGGGGAGGCGACCTATGGCGGCAATCCCTCGGCGCTTTCTCTGCTAACGCCGATCTTCCCTGACGCTGGTTCCTGACGGATCAGCGCCGAAAAATCAGAAAGCGATGTTACGGATAGCGCGCGATCGTGCGAGCGGTATGGCTTGGCGTGCCCGGTCGACTGCCGCCCCGTCGATGGGGGCCAGCGCAATCGCAAGACCCTTTCCCGCCGCGCCGACATCGGCCAGCACGTGTCCCCAGGGATCGATCGCGACGCTGTGACCATAGGTCTGCCGACCGTCGGCATGGGTGCCGCACTGCGCCGCCGCAACGACATGGCACGCGGTTTCGATCGCGCGGGCGCGCATCAGCACGTGCCAGTGCGCTTCGCCGGTCGACACGGTGAAGGCGGCGGGAATCGCGATCAGCGTTGCGCCGCGATCGACCAGCGCGCGGTATAGTTCGGGAAAGCGCAGGTCGTAACAGACGCTCAGCCCCAGCCGCCCCAGCGGGGTGTCGACCAGCGTCAGCGTGTTGCCACCGGCATATGCCGCGGATTCTTGCCAGGTTTCGCCGGACGGCAGGGTGACGTCGAACATGTGGACCTTGTCGTATCGGGCGCGAATACTACCGTCGGCGGCGATGACATGGCTGCGGTTGACGCGTCTTTCGCCATCGTCGGCCAGCAGCGGCATCGACCCCGAATGCAGCCACAGCGCGTGTTTGCGGGCCATGTCCTGAAGCGCGGCGGGCCAGGGGCTGTCGTCCTCGCGCACGATGTGTGCGGCGGAGCGTGCGCGGTCGCGATCGAGAAGCAGCGACATTTCGGGTAGAAAGGCCATCGCCGCGCCGCTCGCGGCCGCCTTTTCCATTGCACGGTCGATCGTTGCCAGGTTGGCGGCGGGATCGATGCCGCTGGTCATCTGGATCAGCGCGGCAAACGGCACGGCGGGCGTGGGGGGTGTCTTCATCGCATCTGGCTAAGCCGCTGCGGCGCCAAGGACAAGGGTGGACCATGGGCGTGAAGCGCCGGGACGATGACAGTTCAGTGGTCAGCAAGGTTGGAAGGCGATAAGATGGCCCGATGTCTTATTCTCCCACGCGTCGTTCGCTTCGTCTCGCCCCGTCGCTCCTGCTTGCCGGAGCTGCCGCGCTGCTTCTGGCGCCGCTTGCCGCCGAGGCGCAAACCGGGGCGCCGCCAGCCACCGCACAGAGCCAGGCGAAGAACAGCGACTGGCTGTATGTCGGCAGCGACATTCCGCGCGATACGGCGTGGCAGTTCGGCGTCCTGCCCAACGGCGTGCGCTATGCCGTCCGCAACAATGGCGTGCCCCCCGGGCAGGTGTCGATCCGGGTGCGGATGGACGTCGGCTCGATGTTTGAAACCGAAGAAGAGCGCGGTTACGCGCATCTGCTCGAACATCTGACCTTTCGCGGATCGGAACATATTCCCGATGGCGAAGCAAAGCGCATCTGGCAGCGGTTCGGGGTCACCTTTGGCAGCGATTCCAACGCCCAGACGACGCCGACGCAGACGGTGTACCAGCTCGACTTGCCCAGCGTCACCGCGGCCAACCTCGACGAAAGCATGAAATTGCTGTCGGGCATGATCCGCGAACCACGCATTTCCGAACTGGCGGTCGCTGCCGAGCGCGGCGTCGTGATGTCCGAACTGCGCGAATCCGATGGACCGCAAAGGCGGATCGGCGACGCAACCAACGCGCATCTGTTCGCCGGGCAATTGCTCGGTGATCGCTCGCCGATCGGCACGACCGCGTCGCTGGGCAAGGCGAGCGCGACGTCGGTCGGCGCCTTTCACAATCGCTGGTATCGCCCTGAGCGTGCGGTGGTCGTCATCGTCGGCGACGCCGATCCCGCCGAACTGGCGCGGCTGGTCGCGAAATATTATGGCGACTGGCGCGCCGAGGGACCCAACCCGGCCGATCCCGATTTTGGCAAGCCCGATCCCAAACAGCCCGCGGCCCGCGAAATTGTCGAAGCGAACCAGCCGCTGGCGTTGACGCTGGCAATGGTCCGGCCGTGGCAGAAGCGGATCGACACGGTCGAAAATACGCGGCGGCTCTACCTCGAATTCATCGCGCAGGCGCTGGTCAACCGCCGGCTGGAAAACCGCGCGCGCAGCGGCGGCAGCTATCTCGTCGCGACGGTCGAACAGCAATATGTCAGCCGCAGCGCCGATGTGACGATGGCCTCGATTGTTCCGCTAAGCGACTGGAAGGCGGCGCTTGCCGATGTGCGCGGGGTGATCGCCGACGCCATCAAGACGCCGCCGTCGCAGGCCGACATCGACCGCGAAGCAAATGAAATTCAGGCGTTTCTGGTCAAGGAACTCGAAAATGCCCGCAATGAACCGGGCGCGCGGCTTGCCGACGACATGGTGCGCGCGGTCGACATCGGCGAAACGGTGACCAGCCCGCAGGGGCAGGTCGACATGTTCAAGGCGATCCGGGCCTCGGCGACGCCGCAGGTGATGCTCGACATCAGCAAGGCTATCTTTGCCGCGCCCGTCACGCGCGTCGTGCTGACCACGCCGACGGCGTCTGGCGGCGACGCCGCGGTGCTCGCGGCGCTGAAGGCGCCGGTCGTTGCCCGCGATGATCGGCTGACCGCAGTCAAGGCCGATTTCAAGCAGCTGCGCGCGGTCGGCCGACCGGGCACGATCGCATCGACCAACCCCGTCGTTGGCCTTCGTGCCGAACGCATCGAATTTGCCAATGGCGTGACCGCGCTGGTGTCGAACAACAAGGTCGAACCCGGTAAAGTGCGCGTCAACGTGCGTTTTGGCACGGGCAACCGCAGCGTCGCGGCCGATGCCCCGAACCTGCTGTGGACCGGCGATTATGCGCTGGTCGCCAGCGGCATCGGCCCGTGGGGTCAGAATGAGATCGACCAGCTGACCAACGGGCGGCAGATCCAGATGAATTTTGCGATCGACGATGATGCGTTCGAGCTGTCGGCCGAAAGCAGGCCCGCCGACCTGGCCGACCAGATGCGCCTGATGGCGGCCAAGCTTGCCCAACCGCGCTGGGACCCGGCGCCGGTCGAACGGCTGCGCATCGGTTATCTCACCGGCTACGACCTGAACGATGCGACGCCCAACGCGGTGCTCGACCGCAATCTGCGCGGCTGGCTGACCAACAATGACGCGCGCTGGGCTGCCCCCGACAAGGCGCAGATCGAGGCGCTGACGCCCGCGGCCTTCCGCGCATTCTGGGAACCGCGGCTTGCCAGCGGGCCGATCGAGGTGCAGATTTTCGGCGATCTCGAAACGGTCGATTACAAGAAGATCCTTGCCGAAACGGTCGGCGCTCTGCCGCCGCGCCAGACATTGGCACCGCCCAGCGGCCAGCGGGTCGATTTCGCCAAACATGTGACGGTGCCCGAAATCGCCTATCATCGCGGCGAACAGGGGCAGGCGGCGGCGATGACCGCCTGGCCGACCGGCGGCGGGCTTGCCAGCCCACGCGACGCGCGCGGGCTCGAGGTGCTCGCGGCAATCTTCAACGACCGTCTGTTCGACCGGCTGCGCTCCGAACAGGGGGCAAGCTATGGTCCCGTGGTCGACAGCCACTGGCCGACGGGGTTCGACACCGGCGGCTATCTGCTCGTGGGCAGCCTGCTCGCGCCGAAGGATCTCGATCGCTTCTATGGCATCGCCCGGGACATCGCCGCCGACCTGGTGGCGCGCCCGGTCAGCGCCGACGAATTGACGCGCAACGCGGTGCCGATCCGCGAACAGGTGGCGCGCGCGTCGACCGGCAATGTCTATTGGATGTTCCTGCTCGAAGGCGCGACGCGCGACCCGCGCGTTGCCGCTGCTGCACTGTCGATCCAGGAGGATATTTCGGCGGTCACCGCGGCCGATGTCCAGCGGCTGGCGCGCCAATATCTGACGCCGCAGCGCCAATGGTCGCTGGCGATCCTGCCCAAGGGCATGACGCTGGCCGATGCATCGGCGCTGGGCGCTGCGACGGCTGCGCCTACGCCGGCGGTCGGCGGGCGCTAGGCGCCGCCTCGCCCCGCTACGTCGCGGGCGGACGTGTCCGGCGAATCCGCGGCTCGTGATCGAGTTCGCCCTTGGTCATGATGTCGTGGCGCATCTTGGCGCGCACATCGTGGATGGATGCAATCACCGGACCCATAGCGACGCCCAGGTCGATCAGCACTGCTTCGGCGAGTTGCAACGAGCTTTCGAGCGTTTCGGGCACGGCGTCGTTCGCGCCCGCCCGGTATAGCGCCGCCGCATGATCGGCGTCGCGCGCGCGGCTGATGACAGGCAGGTCGGGATATTTCTGCTTCAATTGGCGCGTCATGCGCAGCTGCTGCACCGGGTCATCCATCGTCAGCACGATCGCCTGGGCAAACTCGATGCCAAGCTTGTCGAGGCTGCCCGGCCGCGCGACATCGGCGAACCGCACAATGAAGCCGTCGCGGCGGGCGGCGGCAACGGTGTCGATGTCTGCATCGACCGCGACATAGGGGCGGCCATGTTCGCGCAGCAGCTCCGCGACCGTGTGGCCGACGCGACCGAAACCGACGATGACGGTTCGGCCTTCGGGGGTTTCCTCCGCCTGCGTGTCGCCCGTTCGCATTTCGATCCGCCTGGCGACGTCGTGCCCGATTCGCGCCAGAAGCGGGGTAATGGTCAGGCCGATCGCGGTGACGAGCTGCCAAAATTCGGCCGTGTCGCGGCTGATAAGTTGCGCCTGCAATGCGGTTGCGAGCACGATCAGGGTCGTTTCCGACGGGCTGGACATCAGCAAGCCGACTTCGGCTGCGGTGCCGCGCCGCGCGACATTGGAAAAACGCAGCAGCGCCGCAGTCACGATCGCCTTGATCGCGATGACGCCAATGACCGCGAGGATCAATGTCGGCCATTGCTCGGCGATTGTCTTGAGGTTCAAGCCCATGCCGACGCTGATCAGGAAGACGCCGAGCGCGAGTCCCTTGAAAGGTGCTGTGATCGTTTCGACCTCTTCGTGATATTCGGTCTCGGCGATCATCAGGCCGGCGAGCAGCGCACCGACGATCGGTGACAAACCGACCGCCGCGGTTGCCAGTGCCGCAACAATCACGACAAGCAGGCTGGCGGCCAGGAACAGTTCGGGGTCTTTCGCACGCGCGGCCTGGGCGAAAATGCGCGGCAACAGGAACCACCCCCCGATTGCGAGGGCCGCGATGACGACGGCGCCCTGCCAAAGCGTTGCGATCATCAACTCGGTGCTGTCACCGGCGGCGCTGGGCGCGAAGGCGCCGAGGATGAAGATGATCGGGACGATCGCCAGATCTTCAAACAACAGCATCGAGAAGGAGGCGCGGCCGACCGCCGACTTGGTGCCCGCGATGGGCAGCACCAGCGCGGTGGACGATAAAGCGAGTGCAATTCCCAGCCCGAAAGCCGCGGGGGGCCCATAATCGGTGAACAGCATCAACGCTCCACCGAGGATCGCGCCGCCGAGCAGCAACTCGGCGGCGCCAATGCCGAATACCAGCTTTCTTAATTGCCATAGTCGGCGGAACGACAGTTCCAGTCCGATCGAAAAGAGCAACAGGATGATGCCGAATTCGGCGAAGAGCGCGATATCCTCGGTCGACGCGATGGTGACATGTTTCAACCACGGATAGCCGGCGGCCAGCGCCCCGAGCCCCGACGGCCCGACGAGCAGCCCGACCAGGATGAAGCCGATGACCGGGGGCAGGCGGAACCGCGCGAAGGCGGGAATGACAATGCCTGCGGCGCCGAGCACCACCAGCGCATTGCCGATCGCGGATGTTTCTGTTTCCGATACCATAAGGGCCGACCTTATGCAGGCCGGCCCCGATTGGCTAGATGGCTAACCCAACCTTTTTGGTTGTTTTCAGCTGCCCATCTTGGCGTCGAGATTTTCGACGATCGCCTCGAAGAAGCCTTCGGTGGTCAACCAGTTCTGATCCGGGCCGATCAGCAGCGCCAGATCCTTGGTCATCTTGCCGCTTTCGACCGTCGCGACGCAGACCTTTTCAAGGTCGTCGGCGAACTTGATAAGCGCGGCATTGTCGTCGAGCTTGCCGCGATGCTTGAGGCCGCCGGTCCAGGCGAAGATCGACGCGATCGGGTTGGTCGAGGTCGCCTTGCCCTGCTGGTGCATGCGATAGTGACGGGTGACGGTCCCGTGCGCGGCTTCCGATTCGACCGTCTGGCCGTCGGGCGTCATCAGCACGCTGGTCATCAGGCCGAGCGAGCCGAAGCCCTGCGCGACGGTGTCCGACTGGACGTCGCCGTCGTAATTCTTGCAGGCCCAGACGAACTTGCCGCTCCACTTGAGTGCCGAGGCGACCATGTCGTCGATCAGGCGATGTTCGTAGACGATGCCGACTTCGTCGAACTTCGCCTTGAATTCGGCGTTGAACACTTCCTCGAACAGGTCCTTGAAGCGACCGTCATAGGCCTTGAGGATCGTGTTCTTGGTCGAAAGATAGACCGGCCACTCGCGCGCCAGGCCATAGTTCAGGCTGGCGCGCGCAAAGTCGCGGATCGAATCGTCGAGGTTGTACATGCCCATCGCGACACCCGACGACGGGAACTGGAACACTTCTTCGTCGATCAGCGTGCCATCTTCGCCCTCGAACACCAGGCGCAGCTTGCCGGGGCCGGGGACGCGGAAATCGGTCGCCTTATACTGGTCGCCGAACGCGTGGCGGCCGACGACGATCGGGTCGGTCCAGCCGGGCACGAGGCGCGGCACGTTGCGCATCACGATCGGTTCGCGGAACACGACGCCGCCCAGGATGTTGCGGATGGTGCCGTTCGGCGACTTCCACATCTTTTTCAGGCCGAATTCTTCGACGCGCGCTTCGTCGGGGGTGATCGTCGCGCATTTGACGCCGACGCCATATTTCTTGATCGCGTTCGCCGCCTCGACGGTGATCTTGTCGTCGGTGCGATCGCGTTCCTCGATGCCGAGGTCGTAATAATGCAGGTCGATATCGAGATAGGGCAGGATCAGCCGCTCGCGAATCCATTGCCAGATGATCCGGGTCATTTCGTCGCCGTCGAGTTCGACGACCGGGTTGGCTACCTTGATCTTGCCCATGCTTGCTGCCTTTTTCCTTGGGGAGTCGGAGTTGCACGGGGCCTTAGGCAAAGCGGGCCGATTGATCAACCGCCCCATCGCAACGCAACTTGCGTATCGGCGGCAACGATCGGGGTGCCTTATCCATTGTCAGTATAGAAGCGGCACCCTAGAAGAACGGCCCATGTCCCATATCATATCATCGAACCGCCCCGGCGGCGGTATCAAATGGAATTGGCCTTCGGTCCATCCCGAAGGCCGCAAATTCCTGTTGATCGCCGGTATCGTAACGCTTTGCCTGTGGCTGCTGCCGGTGTGGAGCGTCTTTGGCTGGCTGATGCTGGGCGTGACGATCTGGGTCGGCGCCTTTTTCCGCGACCCGGCGCGCGTCACGCCGGCGGGCAGCGATATGATCGTCGCGCCAGCCGACGGCTTGATCACGCAGATCGCCGAAGTGCCGCCGCCCCCCGAAATCGCCGGCCCCGACGGGCTGGGCGCCGCACCGATGCTGCGCGTGTCGATTTTCATGAGCGTCTTTGACGTCCATATCAACCGCACCCCGGTTGCCGGGACGCTGCGCAAGCTTGTCTATATTCCCGGCAAGTTCCTGAACGCCGATCTCGACAAGGCGAGCGAGGAGAATGAGCGCCAGCATTTCGTCGTCGAACGTCCCGACGGCGTGCGCATCGGCTTTACGCAGATCGCGGGTCTTGTCGCGCGGCGCATCATGCCCTTTGTCACCATGGGTAACGAGCTCGGGGTCGGGCAGCGCGTCGGCCTCATCCGGTTTGGCAGCCGTGTCGACGTCTATCTGCCCGCGGGCACGACCCCGCAGGTCTTGCTGGGGCAGCGTACGCTGGCCGGCGAAACCGTCTTGGCGCGGATCGGTGTCGCGGAAACGATCGAAGGCATTGGTCAATAAAGTGACAGACGGCGCGCCGATCGACGAGGGGATGGACCAGGGGCAGGTCGCACCCGACGCGGCCGGCCGCCGCATCGCCGGCGTCAGCCTGCGCGCTTTCGCGCCCAATGCGATCACGATCCTCGCGCTCTGTTCGGGCCTCACCGGCGTCCGCTTCGCGATCGGCGGCGAATGGGCGGCGGCGGTGACGATGGTCATCGTTGCAGGGGTGCTGGATGGCATGGACGGACGCATCGCGCGGCTTTTGCGCGCGCAAAGCAAGTTCGGCGCCGAACTCGATTCGCTGTCCGACGTCATCGCTTTCGGCGTTGCGCCGGCGATGATCCTGTTCCTGTGGTCGCTGTCTGCCGCCCCCAAATTCGGTTGGACGGCGGCGTTGGCGCTCGCCGTATGCTGCGCGCTACGCCTTGCACGTTTCAACTCGCGCATGGATGCCGATTTCCAACCGCACAAGTCGGCGGGTTTTATGACCGGCATTCCGGCGCCCGCGGGGGCCGGATTGTCCTTCGTTCCCGTTTATCTGTGGCTGGTGACGGGAAGCGACCTGTTTCGCGAATGGTATGTCGTCATGCCATGGGCGCTTGGCGTTGCGATGCTGATGATTTCGGCGATCCCGACCTACAGCTGGTCTTCGATCCGGCTCCGGCGATCATGGCGCCTGTTTGCGCTGGCGGGTGTCGGCCTGCTCGGTGCGGCGCTCGTCACCGCGCCCTGGCACACGTTGCTGGCGGTGTGCTTACTCTATCTGGTCATGCTGCCGTTCGGCATCGCCAGCTATGCCAAGGTCAGGCGGCGCGGCTGAGCGCCGGGGACATGCGGGTCGCAGCGCGGACGGTGAGGGGCGTGTCCCGGCGTGCGGGCGCATGGCGCAGCGTCATTTTCCGCGGGGCCGGGCCGGGCTGCGGCGCAGCACCGACGGGGAAAGCGCCGTCACCCAGCAGTGCCGAGAGGATCGCATCTTCGTTATTCTTGATCATGGCGACGATCACCATCACGCCGATACCGGCGGCGATGGCGAAGAGGAGGGCGGCTGCGACCTGAACCATGATCTTGTCCTTTCGGCTTTCGTATGCGAAACCTTTGTTAACCAGCGACGGTTTCCATGGTCTTTTCGTTCCATGTTCCTGTTTTGTTCTCAAGTGTTTTGCGACGAACCGAGTCGCTTTGTCGTCGAATTGACGCGATCCTTCATTTCGGTCGAGCCCGAAAATGCGCGCTCGACGCTTGCTTTTGACGGCCAGGCCCGCTAACGGGCCGCCCATTCCACATGGAAAGCGCACATCACCGGTGCCGGGACCATCTCTGAACAGATGCCTCGGTTCTTGCTTTCCAGAGGACTAACCGGAAGGAGAAAGACTATGGCGGCACCTGTCGTCACGATGCAGAATCTTATCGAAGCTGGCGCCCACTTCGGCCACCAGACCCACCGTTGGAACCCGCGCATGAAGCCGTATATCTTCGGCGCGCGCAACGGCATCCACATCCTTGACCTGTCGCAGACCGTGCCGCTCTTCGCGCGCGCGCTGGACTTCATCGCCTCGTCGTCGGCTGCCGGTGGCAAGGTGCTGTTCGTCGGCACCAAGCGCCAGGCGCAGGGGCCGATCGCCGATGCAGCCCGCGCGTCGGGTCAGCACTTCGTCAACCACCGCTGGCTGGGCGGCATGCTCACCAACTGGAAGACGATCTCGAACTCGATCAAGCGTCTCAAGACGCTCGAAGAGCAGCTTTCGGGCGACACCTCGGGTCTGACCAAGAAGGAAGTGCTCAACAAGACGCGCGAGCGCGACAAGCTCGAAATGTCGCTTGGCGGCATCCGCGACATGGGCGGCATTCCCGACGTGATGTTCGTGATCGACGCGAACAAGGAAGAGCTGGCGATCAAGGAAGCCAACGTCCTTGGCATCCCCGTCGTCGCGATCCTCGATTCGAACGTCTCACCTGACGGCATCGCGTTCCCGGTTCCGGCGAACGATGACGCGGCGCGCGCTATCCGCCTGTACTGCGATGCGGTTGCCCAGGCGGCAACGCGTGGCGGCCAGCAGGCCCGCGCGAACCGCGGCGAAGATCTTGGCGCGGCTGTCGAGCCGACCGCCGAACCCGTTCTGGTCGAAGAAGCCGCCGCGCCGGTGACCGAGGACGAGCAGATCCCGGCCGAAGCCGCCGCCGAAACCGAACGTCAGAGCGACGCCTGATCGCTCTTGGGCGTGACGGGACGGCGGGCTGCTTTACGCGTCCGCCGTCCCTGTCATCCCATTGACTTATCGCCCCGCCATGCGCGCGGGCGTCCCGCGGGCCGAAAAGCGCCTGCCCCTTTGGAAAGGAATATCCCATGGCTGAAATCACGGCCGCTCTCGTCAAGGAACTGCGCGACCGCACGGGCGCAGGCATGATGGACTGCAAAAAGGCGCTCGCCGAAAACAACGGTGACATCGAAGCGTCGATCGACTGGCTGCGTACCAAGGGCCTTGCTGCCGCCGCCAAGAAGGCCGGCCGCGTCGCTGCCGAAGGGCTTGTCGGCGTCGCCACCGACGGCACCCGCGGCGCGATGGTCGAAGTGAACAGCGAAACCGACTTCGTTGCCAAGAACGAACAGTTTCAGGGCTTCGTTCGCGACGTGACGCAGGTCGCGCTCGCCGGCAGCATCACCGACATCGACGCGCTGAATGCCGCCGCCTATCCGACCGGCAGCACCGTCGCTGAACAGCTGACGCAGAACATCGCGACGATCGGTGAAAACCAGTCGCTGCGCCGTTCGTCGATCGTCACGGTGAATTCGGGCGTCGTTACGGGCTATGTCCACAACGCCGCAGCGCCCGGCATGGGCAAGATCGGCGTGCTCGTCGCGCTCGAATCGACCGCTGGTGCCGACGTCCTCGAACCGCTGGGCAAGCAGCTGGCGATGCACGTTGCCGCGGCGAACCCGCTGGCGCTGAACGGCGACGATCTCGACGCCGACCTCGTCGCGCGTGAACGTGCGATTGCCGAGGAAAAGGCTGCCCAGTCGGGCAAGCCGGCCGAAATCGTTGCCAAGATGGTCGACGGTTCGATCGCGAAGTTCCGCAAGGAAAATGCGCTGTTGTCGCAGCTGTTCGTGATGGACGGCAAGACCCCGGTCGCCGAAGTCGTGGCCGCCGCCGGCAAGGATGTCGGCGCGACGATCACGCTCAAGGGCTTCGTCCGCTTCCAGCTCGGCGAAGGCATCGAGAAGGAAGAAAGCGACTTCGCGGCGGAAGTCGCGGCTGCCGCTGGCGTCTGACAAAAGAAGGTTCGGATTGCTGCGCCGCGGCGCGGCAGTCCGCTTGGCAATGGCGCGCGCCTTCACTAGGGTGCGCGCCATTCGCGTATCTAACACCAAAAAGGTTCCCCCGATCATGGCATTGCCCGGCATGAAACGCATTTTGCTGAAATTGTCGGGCGAGGCGCTGATGGGGGCCAGCCCGTTCGGTATCGATCCCGACACGGTCGCCAGCATGGCGGCCGAGGTCAAGGAAGCGAAGGGCCGCGGGCTTGAAATCTGCCTTGTCATCGGCGGCGGGAACATCTTTCGCGGCATGGCGGGCGCGGCCAAGGGCATGGACCGCGCACAGGCCGACTATATGGGTATGCTGGCGACCGTGATGAACGCGCTGGCGATGCAGAATGCGCTTGAACAGCTGGGCGTCGAAACGCGCGTTCAGTCGGCGATCGAAATGGACAAGGTGTGCGAGCCGGTGATCCGTCGCCGCGCCGAACGCCATATGGAAAAGGGCCGCGTGGTGATCTTTGCCGCCGGTGTCGGGGCGCCTTATTTCACCACCGACAGCGGCGCCGCGCTGCGCGCTGCCGAAATGAAATGCGACGCGCTCTTGAAGGGCACTAGCGTCGATGGCGTCTATAATGCCGATCCCAAGAAAGACCCGGCGGCCGTCCGTTATGACACGCTGAGCTATGACCGCGTGCTTGCCGACAATCTGAAGGTGATGGACGCGAGCGCGGTGGCGCTGTGCCGCGATAATCATATTCCGATCGTCGTGTTCAACATCCGCGAGCCGGGCAATCTGGCGCGCGTGTTGGCGGGCGAGGGGGTTTCCACCATTGTCGGCGATGCCGACTGACGAAAATTGGGTCGGCGATGCCGACGCACCAAGTTGCCGACGCCAACGCGTCCTGAGACAGACTCAAGAGAGGAAAAGACCATGGCGAAATATGACAAGGCCGATCTGGAACGCCGCATGCACGGCGCGGTCGAATCGCTGAAGAGCGACCTTGCCGGCCTGCGGACCGGCCGCGCGCACACCGCGCTGCTCGATCCGGTGACGGTCGAGGTTTATGGCAGCCACATGCCGCTGAACCAGGTCGCATCGGTCAGCGCGCCCGAACCGCGGATGCTGTCGGTGCAGGTGTGGGACAAATCGAACGTCGGCCCCGTCGACAAGGCGATCCGTTCGGCAGGGCTCGGGCTCAACCCGATCGTCGACGGCCAGATGCTGCGCCTGCCGATCCCCGAAATGACGCAGGAACGCCGCAAGGAATTGTCGAAGCTGGCGGGCCAATATGCTGAAAAGGCGCGCGTTGCCGTGCGCAACGTTCGCCGTGACGGCATGGACAATCTGAAAGCCGACGAGAATAAGAAGGAAATCAGCGAGGACGATCGCAAGCGTTCGGAAACCGAGGTCCAGAAGCTGACCGATGCGACGATCGCCGAGATCGACGCTGCCGCGACCGCGAAGGAAAAGGAAATCCTGGGCTAGTGCTTGTCCGCGCCTCCCTCTCTTTCGTTCGGGCTCAGCCTGTCGAAGCCCCGTCCTTTTCTTCCGAAAGAAAGAACGGCCCTTCGACAAGCTCAGGGCGAGCGGGCCTTTAGGTCTTTTTGGTGACTGTTCCCGACCACGGCGCGCGCCATGTCGCCATCATCATGGACGGCAATGGCCGCTGGGCCAAGAAGCGGCTGCTGCCCCGCGTCGCCGGCCACAAGGCCGGGGTCGAGGCGGTGCGAACGATCGTGCGCGCGGCGGGCGACCTCGGGATCGAGGCGATGACGCTTTACGCCTTCAGTTCCGAAAACTGGAAGCGGCCCGAAGAAGAGGTCAACGACCTGATGGGACTGATGAAACGTTTCATCCTGTCCGACCTCGACGAATTTGCCGCCAATGACGTGAAGCTGAAGGTGATCGGCGATTGGCGCGCTCTCGCGCCCGACGTCGTCGCGCTGATCGACAATGCGATCGAACGCACCGCGGGCAACAAGCGCACGACGCTGGCGGTCGCGCTCAACTATGGTGCGCAGGATGAACTGGTGCGTGCGGCCAATGCCGCCGCCGCGTCGGGCGCGGTCACGGCCGAGGCGATCGAGGCGAACCTCGACACCGCCGACATGCCGCCGCTGGACCTGCTCATCCGCACGTCGGGCGAGGTGCGGCTGTCGAACTTTCTGCTGTGGCAGTCGGCCTATGCCGAACTCTATTTCACCGATATTTTGTGGCCGGATTTCAAACCGGCCGATCTGAAGGCGGCGCTCGATCATTTTGCGCGCCGCGATCGCCGTTACGGGGGGCTATAGGGCATGGCAGCGGGCAAATCGGACCTGTGGGTGCGGATCGGATCGGCGATCATCCTGTTCGCGATCGCGGGGACCGCGCTGTGGTTCGGCGGCATCGCCTTTGGCTTGCTCCTGCTCGTGGGCGGTGCGCTCGTCCTCGTCGAATGGTTCGCGCTCGTGAAAAGGATGACCCTCGGCAGCGGCGCGAAAACGGCGCTCAACCTGCTCGGCCCGATCCTTGTGCTGGGCGCGATGGCGGGGCTGTGGTTCATCCGCGACCATCTGGGCGTTACCGCCGCACTCTGGGTGTTCGGGATGGTGTGGGCGACCGATATCGGCGCCTATTTCGCCGGGCGCGCCTTTGGCGGCGCGCGGCTTGCGCCGAAAATCAGCCCGTCGAAGACCTGGTCGGGATTGTTCGGCGGGATGGTCGCGGCGTTGATCGCCAGCGCCACCATCGGCGACCGGGCCGGGATCGTCGGTGTTCCCTTGTGGATCGGCCTGTTCATGGGCCTGCTCGCACAGCTTGGTGACCTGTCGCAAAGCTGGATGAAGCGCCGCGCCGGGGTCAAGGATTCGGGCAAGCTGATCCCCGGCCATGGCGGCCTGTTCGACCGCGTCGACGGCGTGCTGCCCGTGGCGCTATTGCTTGGCGCGCTGGCTTTTGCGGGCCAGATCGCCGTGCGGGCGGCGGGGTGAACATGGTGCAGCGCCGCCTATCGCTGTTCGGTGCCACCGGATCGGTGGGTCAATCGACCCTCGACCTGGTGCGCCGCGACGGGGAGGCATGGGCCGTCGGGGTGCTGACCGCCAACAGCGACGTCGCCGAACTGGCGAAATTGGCAAAGGCGTTCCGCCCCGACGTCGCGGTGATCGCCGACGAGGCACTTTATGGTCCGCTGAAGGAGGCGCTGGCCGGAACGGGCGTCGAGGCGGCCGCCGGCGCCGCGGCGCTGGTCGACGCTGCGCGGCGGCCGACCGACCTGGTCATGGCGGCGATCGTCGGCACCGCGGGGCTGGCACCGACGATGGCGGCGCTGGAGGCCGGGCACGACGTCGCGCTCGCGAACAAGGAGGCGCTCGTTTCGGCGGGCGCGTTGATGACCGCTGCCGCGCGGCGCTCGGGTGCAACGATCCTGCCCGTCGATAGCGAGCATAATGCGATCTTCCAGTGCCTTGCGGGTGGGCGCATCGACCAGGTCCGCCGGATCATCCTGACGGCCAGCGGCGGACCGTTCCGCACGATGAGCGCAGAGGATATGGCCGTCGTCACCCCCGCACAGGCGGTCGCGCATCCCAACTGGTCGATGGGCGCAAAAATCAGCGTCGATTCGGCGACGATGATGAACAAGGGCCTCGAACTGATCGAGGCGCATCATTTGTTCCCGGTCGGGCTCGACCGCATCGAGATACTGGTTCACCCCCAGTCGGTGATCCATAGCTTGGTTGAATATATCGACTGTTCGACGCTGGCGCAGCTCGGTTCGCCCGACATGCGGATTCCGATCGCATCGGCGCTCGCCTGGCCGCAACGGATGGCGACGCCCTGCGCTCCGCTCGACCTTGCCAGCATCGCGCGGCTCGATTTCGCGGCGCCCGACGAGGTGCGCTTTCCTGCCACCGCGCTCTGCCGCGCCGCGATTGCCGAGGGCGGCGCCCGCCCGGCCCAGCTCAACGCCGCCAACGAGGTGGCGGTCGCCTCTTTCCTTGCCGGTCGCATTTCCTTTCCTGCGATTGTCGACACGGTGCGCCGCGTGATCGATGCCGAGGCACCGACGGTGCCGACGTCGCTTCAGGACATATTCAGCGTCGATGCCGCATCGCGCACGGCTGCCCAATATTTTGTGGACCAATTTGAACATGCTTGAGACACCGGGTTTCGCCTTTACCATTCTGGCTTTCCTGCTCGTGCTGGGCCCGCTCGTCTTCGTGCACGAATATGGGCACTATATCGTCGGGCGCTGGTGCGGGGTGAAGGCCGACACCTTCTCGATCGGCTTTGGCCGCAAGATCCTGGGCTGGACCGACAAGCGCGGCACCGAATGGAAGATCGGCTGGCTGCCGCTGGGCGGCTATGTCCAATTTGCGGGCGATCGCGACGCGGTCAGCCAGCCCGACGCCAATTGGCACCAACTGCCCGCCGCGGAAAAGTCGCACACCTTCCCGGCGCAGCCCGTTTGGAAACGCGCGCTGATCGTCGCCGCGGGGCCGGTGACCAATTTCCTGTTCGCGATCCTGATCCTTGCGGGTTTCGCCTGGGCCGGCGGCAAGCCGGTGACGCCGCCCGTCGCGGGCGGGATCGAGGCCGGGTCAGCCGCCGCCGCAGCGGGGCTGCGCACCGGCGACCGGATCGTCGCGATCGACGGGCGGCCGATCGAAACCTTTGGCGACATCCCGATGGCGGTCGCGCATCGGCCGGGCGAGGCCATGCAGGTGCGCGTCCTTCGTTCGGGGAGCGAGCGGACGGTCGAACTGACACCGCGGCTGGTCAAGGACAAGGACCCGTTCGGCAAGGAATATGAACGCGCGATCATCGGCCTGGCGCCGCCGCCGCCGCAGTTGCAGCCGGTATCGCTGATCGAGGCGCCCGCGGTCGGGCTGCACCAGACGTGGCAGATCGTGCGCCAGACGGGCGAGGTGCTGGGACAATTCCTGACCGGACGCCGGTCGATCAAGGACATGAACGGCCCGGTCAAGATCGCCGAGATATCAGGGCAGGCGGCGACGCTGGGGCTGGCGTCGCTGATATTCTTCATCGCCCTGATTTCCATCAATCTGGGGTTCATCAACCTCTTGCCATTGCCGATGCTCGATGGTGGTCATTTGCTGTTCTATTCCTATGAAGCGGTCCGTCGGCGCCCTGCGCCGCCGCAGGTGCAGGAATGGGCGTTTCGATTCGGCTTTGCAGCGGTTGTCACATTGATGCTGGTCGTGACTTTCAACGATTTGGGCTCATTGGGCCTGTGGGACCGGATCGCGCGCTTGATTGGCTAGCGAGTCTGGGGCAGGGAGTGGCGCGCGAACCTGCGGTCAGGCGGGTTTGTCGCATTCGAGTTATTTTTTCGGGATGAACAGCGTGGCTTCACACAAATTCTCGGCGCGGACACAGCTGTCGGCCCTCCTTATGGCAGGAACGATGCTGGGGGCGCCGGCGATGGCGCAGCAGGCCGCGCCGCCAACCGTTCCCGCGCCCGGCGTTCCCGCACCCGCTCCCGAAGCGGCGCCGACCGCGACGACGGTCCAGTCGATCACCGTCGTGGGGAACCAGCGGCTCGAGGCGCAGACGATCCTGTCCTATCTGCGGCTGCGCGTCGGTCAGCAATATGACCGCGCCGTGCTCGATCAGGCGCTGAAGGACTTGGCCGCGACCGAATTGTTCAAGGATTTCCAGATCACCGACAACGCCGGTGCGCTGACGATCCAGGTTGCCGAAAACCCGGTGATCAACCGCGTCATCCTGGAAGGCAACAAGCGGCTGAAAGAAGACAAGATCCGGCCCGAAATCAAGCTCGCGCCGCGCCAGATCTTCACCCGTTCCAAGGTCCGCGCCGACGTCGCGCGCATCATCGAGCTTTACAAACGCCAGGGCCGTTTCGCCGCGACCGTCGAACCGAAAATGGTGTCGCTCGACCAGAATCGCGTCGATGTGGTGTTCGAGATCAACGAAGGGCCGAAGTCGAAGGTCCGCCAGATCAACATCATCGGCAACGAAAAATTCAGCGACGGCGACCTCAAGGACGAGATGGCGACGAAGCAGTCGAGCCTGCTGACCATCCTGTCGTCGAACACCAGCTATGACCCCGATCGCCTGGCCTATGACCAGCAGAAGCTGCGCCTGTTCTACCTGACCAACGGCTATGCCGATTTCCGCGTGATTTCGGCGGTGGCGGAGCTGACGAGCAACAAGCAGGATTTCATCATCACCTATGTGGTCGAGGAAGGCGAACGGTATAAGTTCGGCGACGTCGATGTGAAGAGCGAGATCCGCGACTTCCAGCCCGAAATGCTCAAGAAGCTGCTGCCGATGAGCACCGGCGACTGGTATGATGCGAAGCTGGTCGAGGACACGGTCGAAAGCCTGAGCGAGACCGCGGGCCTGTTCGGTTACGCCTTTGCCGACATCAACCCCGAATTCCGCCGCGATCCCGATACGCGGACGATGGCGATCACCTTCAACGTCGGCGAAAGCCCGCGGACTTACGTCGAGCGGATCGACGTCAACGGCAACACGCTGACGCACGACAAGGTCGTCCGCCGCGAATTCCGCCTGAACGAAGGCGATGCGTTCAACAGCTTCGGCATCAAGCGCACCGAGAACCGCATCAACTCGCTCGGTTATTTCCAGGAAAATCTGGAGATCGAGCGCAAGGAAGGCAGCGCCCCCGATCGCATCATCCTGGAAACCAATGTCGAGGAAAAGCCGACCGGCGAATTGTCGCTCTCGGCCGGTTTCTCGTCGATCGAGAATTTCCTGCTCCAGGCGTCTATCCGCCAGCGCAACTTCCGCGGGCTCGGCCAGCAGCTCCAGGCATCGGTCAATTATTCGAGCTATTCCAAGTCGATCGAACTCGGCTTTACCGAACCCTATCTGTTCGATCGCAACATCTCGGTCGGCGGCAG
>Ga0155548_112_pt1 | contig 31120 bp, 36 predicted proteins | sample RifCSPhighO2_12_FD_107205 | JGI IMG/M metagenome (GOLD analysis project Ga0155548, IMG submission 107205) | Sphingopyxis sp. RIFCSPHIGHO2_12_FULL_65_19
CATCCGCCGGATGCAGCATATCGTCGACGCGATGAAGGTGGAGGTCGAGGAACAGGTCGCTGCGCTGTTCGGCACCACCTTCTTCCTCGACACGCCGACAGTGGCGCGGCTCGAAAAATGGCGTGCCAAGGCGCAGGATCAGGCGTCGGCGCGCGCGGGCTTCGCTTATGCGCCTTATGGGCATCTGAAGCTGTCGGCGGTGATCGAGGAAATGGCGGGCCTGGTCGACCGCCTGTTGCCCCCCGAAGGCGCGGTGCATCAGGCGAACCGGCGGCTCGCATTGTGGGACGAAGCGCGCGCGCGCGGGCTCGACCGGATTTCTGGCAAGCGCGGAGCGGGGGCGAGCAGCGATGCGATTGCCTTTTTCCGCACCCATGATCTTGGCTTTCGCATCCGGCGCCTGCGCTTCCTTGCGCGCGAACTCGATACCGCGGTCGAGGCGACGCGCGAAGGACGCGACCCGCTGTGCGAAGACATGCGCGAGGCGATCTTCACCGCGCTTGGCCTTTATCTCGACCGACAGGGCGACAGCTGGCTTGCCGACCTCGACTTGCCCGCCGACGCCGGACCCGGCGACTGGATCGACGCGATCGCGGCGCGGCGCGACCTGCGCGCTGTCGATAGCGAAGCCGATGCGCTGATCGCCGCGGGGCTGTCGGCGATGCCCAAGGACGATCGGCGCACGCTGTTGCTCGCCTACCTCGGCTATCCTTTTTACGACATTGCGACGCTGCCGCTGTTGCAGGGGGAGGGCTTCGACGAATTCGACCCGATCAAGATCGACCGCATCTCGCCGTCCGACGCGACCGCGATCCGCAGCGGCGGCGCCGCGGCGATGCTCAAGGGAGTGGAGTTCAACAGCTTCGGCGCCTTTTTCAGCCGCGCCTACCGCGAAAATGACTATCTGTGGGGACGCCTCCACGGCGCCGACCGGCTGATCGACATCGTGGCGTCGAGCGTGGGGAGCGAAAAGGGATTGTCGGCGGAGGAACTGAAGGCGCTCAAGCGCCGTGCGTTTCATGCGATACTGGATGAGGAGGAAGAGCGGCTGCCGAAGGTGGCCGCGCTGATCGCCGAGCTGCGCGGGGAGATCGGTTAACCCCCTTCGTCATCCCCGCGAAAGCGCGGAAAGCGCGGACCCAGTGCGTGCGTCCGCTTACTCCGTCCCTGGGTTCCCGCTTTCGCGGAAATGACGATGTTCGGATGTCGACGCTGTCGACGGATCAATCCGTCAGATCGTCCCACATATCCTTGATCCGCCCGAAAAAGCCTTGGCTCGCCGGACATTCGTCGCCCGTCTCGGTCTCGCGAAACTCGCAGAGCAATTCCTTCTGCCGCGCTGTGAGCTTGGTCGGCGTCTCGACGTCGATCTGGACGACCAGGTCGCCATGTCCGCGGCCGTTCAACACCGGCATACCCGCGCCGCGCTGGCGCAATTGCTTGCCCGACTGGATGCCCGCAGGAATCGAAATGTCGTGCTTCTGGCCGTCGAGCCCGGGGATGGCGATCTCGCCGCCGAGTGCGGCGGTCGTGAAGCTGATTGGTGCGCGCGTGAACAATGTTGTGCCCTCGCGCTCGAACAGCTTGTGGCGTGCCATGTGCAGGAAGATGTAAAGGTCGCCCGGCGCCGCGCCGCGCGCGCCGCTTTCGCCCTCGCCCGACAGGCGGATGCGCGTGCCTTCGTCGACCCCCGCGGGGATGTTGACGGTCAGCGTCTTGCGCCGGTCGATGCGGCCCTCGCCATGGCAGCTGTTGCACGGATCGGCGATGACCTCGCCCGCACCCTGGCAGGTCGGGCAAGTGCGCTCGACCATGAAAAAACCCTGCTGCGCCCGCACCTTGCCGTGCCCGGCACAGGTCGTGCAGCGGTGGGTCGAGGTGCCGGGCTTCGCGCCCGATCCGTCGCATGTGTCGCAGCGCGCCGCGACGTCGACTTGAATCTCGCGGGTCACGCCGGTGAAGGCGTCCTCGAGCCGGATTTCCATGTCGTAACGCAGGTCGGCGCCGCGTGCGGGACCGCGCTGCTGGCGACCGCCGCCGAACGCCGATCCAAAGATCGATTCGAAAATATCGCCAATGTCGCCGAAATCGCCGCCATTGCCGCCGCCGAAACCGCCCGCGCCGCCATTGACGCCGGCCTTGCCGAAGCGGTCGTAAGCGGCGCGTTTCTGGGGATCTTTCAGGCAGTCATAGGCCTCGCTGATCGCCTTGAAACGCGCTTCGCTATCGTCGCATCCCGGATTCTTGTCGGGGTGATATTTCATCGCGAGCTTGCGGTAGCTCGCTTTCAGCGCGGCATCGTCGGCGGTGCGCTCGACTTCCAGCAGTTCGTAATAATCGATGTCGAGTGACATAGGTCAAAAGGCCCCTTCTTCACCCGTCACCCCAGCGGAAGCTGGGGTCGCTATCGGACTGGCGGTGCCTTGCCGAGAGCGATGCCAGCTTCCGCTGGCATGACGGTTGAAGATCATTCTTACTTCTTGTCGTCTTCGACTTCGGAGAATTCGGCGTCGACGACATCTTCGTCGCTCTTCGCCGCACCGGCATCATCGTCGGCGCCGGGGGATGCGGCCGACTGCTGCTCCTTCTCGTAGATCGCCTGGCCCAGCTTCATCGCGACCTGCGCGAGTGCCCCGGCCTTTTCGGTCATCGCGGCGGCATCGCCGCCTTCGACCGCGGTCTTGGCTTCGGCCACCGCCGCCTCGATCTCCGCCTTCAGGCCCGCGTCGACCTTGTCGCCATGCTCGCGGAGCTGGCTTTCGGTCGAATGGATCAGGCTTTCGGCGTTGTTCTTCGCCTCGGCCGCCTCGCGGCGCGCCTTATCCTCTTCGGCGAACTGCTCGGCGTCCTTGACCATCTGATCGATGTCGGCATCGCTGAGGCCGCCCGAGGCCTGGATCTTGATCTGCTGTTCCTTGCCGGTGCCCTTGTCCTTGGCGTGGACCGACACGATGCCGTTGGCGTCGATGTCAAAGGTCACCTCGATCTGCGGCACGCCGCGCGGGGCGGGCGGGATGCCGACGAGGTCGAACTGGCCGAGGATCTTGTTGTCCTGCGCCATTTCGCGCTCGCCCTGGAACACGCGGATCGTCACCGCCGACTGATTATCGTCGGCCGTGGAGTAGACCTGCGACTTCTTGGTTGGGATCGTCGTGTTGCGGTCGATCATCTTGGTCATGATGCCGCCCAGCGTCTCGATACCCAGCGACAGCGGAGTAACGTCGAGCAGCAGCACATCCTTGACGTCGCCCTGAAGGACGCCCGCCTGGATCGCGGCGCCGATCGCGACGACTTCGTCGGGGTTCACGCCGGTGTGCGGTTCCTTGCCAAAGAAATCCTTCACGACTTCGCGGACGCGCGGCATGCGCGTCATGCCGCCGACCAGCACGACTTCGTCGATGTCGCTCGCCGAAATGCCGGCGTCCTTGATCGCCTTCTTGCACGGTTCGAGCGTGCGCTTGACGAGCTCTTCGACCAGCTTTTCAAGGTCGGCGCGGGTGATCGTCTTGACCAAATGCTTCGGCCCGTTGGCGTCGGCGGTGATGAAGGGTAGGTTGACCTCGGTCGTCGCGGCCGACGACAGTTCGATCTTCGCCTTTTCGGCGGCTTCCTTCAGGCGCTGCAATGCCAGCTTGTCGCCGCGCAGGTCGATGCCTTCGTCCTTCTTGAAACCGTCGGCCAGATATTCGACGATCTTCGAGTCGAAATCCTCGCCGCCGAGGAAGGTGTCGCCGTTGGTCGACTTCACCTCGAACACGCCGTCGCCAACCTCGAGGATCGAGATGTCGAAGGTGCCGCCGCCAAGGTCATAGACCGCGATCGTCTTGTTCTCGGTCTTGTCGAGGCCATAGGCGAGCGCCGCGGCGGTCGGCTCGTTGATGATGCGCAGCACTTCGAGGCCCGCGATCTTGCCGGCGTCCTTGGTCGCCTGGCGCTGGGCGTCGTTGAAGTAAGCGGGAACGGTGATGACCGCCTGCTCGACCTTTTCGCCCAGATAGGCTTCGGCGGTTTCCTTCATCTTTTGCAGGATGAAAGCCGAAATCTGCGACGGCGAATAATCTTCGTTGCCGGCCTTGACCCACGCGTCGCCGTTGCTGCCCTTGACGATGGTATAGGGAACCAGCTCGGTGTCTTTCTTGGTGATCGGATCGTCGAAGCGGCGGCCGATCAGGCGCTTCACCGCGAACACGGTGTTTTCCGGGTTGGTGACCGCCTGGCGCTTGGCCGGCTGGCCGATCAGGCGCTCGCCGTCCTTGGCAAAGGCGACGATCGACGGGGTCGTGCGCGTGCCTTCGACATTTTCGATAACCTTGGGTTTTCCGCCTTCCATCACCGCGACACAGCTGTTCGTGGTGCCGAGGTCGATCCCGATCACTTTTGCCATTACTCACTCGTCCTTGTTGCTTCTTCGGCGCCCTGAAAAGGCACGCCGTCCATGGTTCTCATGGGGGCGATATAGGTGTGCTAATCCTTGGCACAAGAGCTTTGAACGCTTATCGGGGAGGGGAAATGACGCGCTTTTACGGAGTCCTCCCAAAATGAAACCCTTCGCTCTAGCCGCTCTTGCCGCCACCGCGCTCAGCCTGACAGGCTGCGGAGAAAATCTGGGCAAGGGACAATCGCTCAATGTGGTCAGCGGGCATATCGTCATGGGCGCGACGGCGGACCGTCCGGCGGTCGGCTATTTCCGCGTGGAGGGCGGGCCGCAGCCGGTCGAACTCGTTGCGGTGACCGCCGACCTCGCTCAGCGCGTCGAAATGCATGAAAGCGTCAAGGAAAACGGCGTCGTAACGATGAAGCCGTTGCTCCGCGCCGATGTGCCCGCGAAGGGCGAACTGGTGTTCAAGCAGGGCGGCAAGCATCTGATGATCTGGGGCATCAACGGCGCCGCGGTGCGCGCGGGCAAGCTGCCGATGGCGTTCGTCTTCACCAACAACAATAATGAACGCATCCTGTTCGACATGGTCATCAAGCCAGCGGAAGGCGCCGCGGGGGCGATGGACCATGGCGCGATGGATCACGGCACCGAAAAGGCGACGCCGGACGCGGCCAAGAAGTAGGCATCGGTGCCGCGTCCGTCGCGACCATTGACGAGCGGCGAAATCGCGCTCGCCCGGACGGTGTTCGGGGGCGCGATCGCCTATGACCATGTGCGGGTGAACCATCACAAATGGATTTTCTTCCAGCCACGGCACATCGTGATGGCGCCGATGGGCAGCCTGCATTTCAATCCGCATGGCGATCTTTATTGCGACGACTTCGGCGCCGCGTCGCAGCGATTGCAAGGCCTGTTCATCCATGAAATGACGCATGTGTGGCAGGCGCAGACGCGCGGCCGCTGGTATCTGGTGCTGATGCGCCACCCGTTCGCGACCTACAGCTACAGCCTCAGACCCGGCTGGCCGCTCGAACGCTACGGGCTCGAACAACAGGCCGAGATCGTGCGGCATTACTGGCTGCTGACACAGGGCATGACCGTCGGCGGCGCGCCGGGGGTCGATGCGTATCGCGCGATCCTGCCCGCATCGTGGGACATGGCGTAGATGGACGATTTCGAGTTTGTCTTTGCGCTCTACAGCCTGCTCCTCGGCCTTTCGATGGTCGAGCTGCTCGGCGGCCTCGGCCGCGCGATCGAGACGCGTTTTGCCGCGGAGGAAAGCCGCGAGGCCTTTGCGATCGGCTGGCTGACCCCCTTGCTCGCGATTTTCGTGATGCTCGACCTGCTTTCTTTCTGGAGCGCGGCATGGGTGGCGCGCGGCGACATCGCGGTGTCGAGCGCGGCCCTGCTCGGGGTCGCGGCCTTTGCGAGCATCTATTTCCTTGCCGCGCGGCTGGTCTTTCCTTCGCATCCCGAGGGTTTTGCGAACCTCGATATTCATTATTTCCGGGTCCGGCGGGTCGTGCTCGGCCTGTTGCTGGTGCTGCTCGGCGCGCAGCTTGGTTTTTATGTGTCGCAGCCTGAACTGGCCGCGGCGCTGGCGCGGCCCGTCGCGTGGATCATGACCGCGGTGCTCGTCGTGCTGATGGCCGCGGCGATGTGGGTGAAGGACCGGCGGTGGAATATCGCGATCCTCGCCGTGCTGATCCTGCGCTATATCGTCATCTACCTTCTCTGATCGATTTACCGACTAGCCAGGCAGACGTTGTTCGTCCTATGTTCCCGCCATGGATGGAAGCTCGCTCGTCGTCGCCCTTGTTGCCCTCGCCATCGGCGGCCTGATCGGCTGGCTTTTCGCCGGCCGCCAATCGGGAGCGCTCAAGGCCGAACGCGACGGGCTGTCGGAGCGGTTCAAGACGGCGGTCACCGATCTTGCCTCCGAGGCCGAGGCGCGCAAGGCGGCCGATATCCAGCTTGCCGCCTTGCTCAGCGAGCAAAGGGCGCGCGACGAGGCGCATGACGCACAGATCGCGCAGCTGAAGGACGCGCAGGCGGCGCTCACCGCGCAGTTCCGCGAGGTCGGACAGGTGATGCTGGGGGAGGCGCAAAAGGCGTTCCTCGATCGCGCCGAGGCGCGCTTCAAGGAAAGCGAGGCGACCGCGGGGCAGAATTTGAAGGCGTTGCTCCACCCGGTCCACGACCGGCTGGAGAAATATGAGGCGGCCGTTGCGAAGGTGGAGGCCGAGCGGCGCGATGCCTTTGGCCTGCTCCACGGCCAGATCGCGGCGATGCGCGAAGGCACCGAACGCGTGTCGAGCGAGGCCGCGAAACTGGTCAACGCGTTGCGCAACGCCCCCAAGGCGCGCGGTCGCTGGGGTGAACAGCAATTGCGCAACGTGCTCGAAAGCTGCGGCCTCTCCGAACATGCCGATTTCCAGACCGAGGTCAGCGTGAACGACGGCGATGGCGGACGGCTGCGCCCCGACGTCGTCGTGCGCGTTCCCGGCGGACAGAATCTGGTGATCGACGCCAAAGTGTCCTTGAACGCCTATCAGGATGCGTTCGGCGCGGTCGAGGAGCGCGAGAAGGCGGCGCATCTCGTCGCGCACGCCGCGGCGATGAAGGCGCATGTGAACACGCTCGGCGCCAAGGCCTATTGGAACCAGTTCGACGACACGCCCGACTTTGTGGTGATGTTCGTTCCGGGCGAACATTTCCTCGCCGCCGCGCTCGATCAGGATGCGGGGCTGTGGGACTATGCGTTCGAGCGCAAGGTGCTGCTCGCGACCCCGACCAACCTCATCGCGATCGCGCGCACTGTCGCGGCGGTGTGGCGGCAGGAAAAACTCGCCAACCAGGCGCGCGAGATCGCGGCGCTCGGCAAGGAGCTTTACGCGCGCATGTCGGTGATGGGCTCGCACATCGCCAAGGTCGGCCGCAACCTCGATCAGGCGACGGGCGCTTATAATGCGTTTGTCGGCAGCTTTGAATCGCAGGTGCTGACGCAGGCAAAACGCTTCGAGGCACTCGACATCGAGACGGGTGACAAGGAAATTCCGGCGCTGCCCATCGCCGAACAGGCCGCGCGGCCGCTGGCGAAGCTGGCGTCCGCCCCGGCAGCGGTGAATGACGCGGGCGAATAGGCCCGCGCTTGCGAACGGATACGAACCGACGCGCGCGAACGCTGATCGCCTCAGATCACTCGCTTCAGCACCGCGGTCTGCCCCTCGCTCCCCGTCAGGATCAACGTCCCGTCGGTCGGGAAGCTCAGGCTCACCGGCCCGCGCATGAGCACGAAAAAGGCACTCTCCTGAGCCATTCCGGCGCCGGGGCATGCCATCTTGGTCGCCACCAGCGGCCCTGCGGCGAGCGTGCCGTCGGCCACCGAATAGCTTCCTGAAAAACGGTTGCACCCGGCGCTGCCGCTGAGCCGCACGCCATCGAACTGCAAGGATGTCGGCCGGTCGGGGGCGACGGGCTTGCCGCCGATCGACACGAAGGTCCAGCTCGTCCCGGCGATGTCGGCGGGGGGCAGGATCTTGCCGCCGCACCCTTTCACCGTCTTGCCGTCGGCGACCACCGTGACCGTGTCGGCATAGCGCCGGTCGCTCATTCCGTCGCTGCATTCGCCGCGCGCGATTTCGACCTTCAGCCGGTCGGTGACATAATGTTCGCCATTCGTGACGGCGCGCGCGCCGGGGTTGGGGACCATGATCTTCGTCTCGCCATAATCACCGTCATAGCTGAGCCGCGACGGGGTGATCTCGAGCGTCCAGCCGGGCTCGGTGCCGAGTGCCATATAGGCGGCGGGCGGTGCGCCGGGGCTCTGCGGCGGCGATTCGGTCGCGGGCGCGCAGGCGGCGAGGGCGAGCAGGGGCAAATATCGGATCATCACAAGCTCCTTTACTCCGTTCGTGTCGAGCGAAGTCGAGACACCCGCCGACATTGCGCAAGGTCGAGAGGCATCTCGGCTTCGCTCGATGCGAACGGGAAGAGAGGACGCGATAGTAGCATGATGTTGGCGGGAGGCTGAACCGAAATGCCGCCCCCGGTTCAGCCCCGCCGCTGGTTCAGCACCTCATATGCCATCACCGCGGTTGCGACCGCGGCGTTGAGGCTGTCGGCCTTGCCCATCATTGGCATTTTGACGCGAACGTCGGCCGCAGCGGCATATTCGGGCGGCATCCCCTGCGATTCATTGCCGGTGAGGATGAAGGTCGGCGCGGCATAGCGCACCGCCTGATAATCCTCGGTATCGTCGCCGAGCCAGGTCGCGACAAGCTGGCCTGCTCCTTGCCGCAGCCACGGCAGAAATTCCTCCCAGCGCGCGACCACCAGCTTTTGCGTGAAGATCGCCCCCATGCTCGCGCGCACCGCCTCAACCGCATAGGGGTCGGTCGATTCGTCGAGCAGGATCAGCCCGCCGGCGCCGACCGCGTCGCCGGTGCGCAACATCGTGCCCAGATTGCCGGGATCGCGCAGCCGTTCGGCGACGAGCCAGATCGGCGCGGCATCGCGGTCAAGATCCGCAAGCGACGTTTCGGGTTCGGCATAGATGCCGACAACGGTCTGGGGATTGTCCTTGCCCGACAATTTGGAAAGGATCGCGGCAGTGGTGTCGATAACCTCGCCGCCCGCCGCCAGCGTGTCGGCGACCAGCGCGGCGGCGAGCGGATGCGCGTCACCTTCGGGGCCAAGGAACAGCCACTGCGGGAGGATGCCAGCCTCGCGCGCTTCGGTCGCGATGCGCAGCCCTTCGGCAAGGAACAGGCCTTCGGCGCGGCGGTGACGCTTCTCGCGCAGCAGCCGCATCCGCTTGATCAGCGGGTTCGACAGACTCTCGATGGTGGACCGGCGCATGCCGTCAATCCTCGCCGAAGCTGTCCTTGACCAGCCCGACCAGCTTCAGCAGCGCCGCATCGGCGCCGTCGCCGCGGGTGTGGATCGTGATCGAATCGCCCTTGGCGGCCCCCAGCATCATCAATCCCATGATCGACGTGCCGTTGACGCGCGATCCGCCCTTTTCGACCTCGACCGACACACTTTCGGGCAGGCGGCTGACAAAGGTGACGAATTTGGCGCTCGCCCGCGCGTGCAGCCCGCGCTGATTGGTAATTTCGACGGTTTCGGAAATTTCGCTCATGGTCCCACTCCCAGCATTTCCGATGCGACCGAAATATATTTCTGGCCGGCTTCCTTCGCCGCAATCACCGCGGCGCGAAGTTCCATCGTCTTGCGGGCGCTTTCGAGGCGGATCAGCATGGGCAGGTTGACCCCGGCGATCACCTCGGTGCGCCCCGATTCGAGCAGGCTGATCGCGAGGTTCGACGGCGTGCCGCCGAACAGGTCGGTCAGCATGACGACGCCGCGGCCCTCGTCGACCTCGCGAATCGCGTCGGCGATTTCCTTGCGCCGCATCTCCATATTGTCGTTGGGGCCGATGCACACGGTCGCAATCGCCCGTTGGGGACCGACGACATGCTCCATCGCACGCACCATTTCCTCGGCAAGACGACCGTGAGTCACCAGGACCATTCCCAGAAGCGGCAAAGCCTTATCGTTCGGCATGCAGTCGTCGACCCTTATGTTTTGCCGCCGGGTGCGGGAGACGCGGACGGGGGCTTGCCCTCAAGCCCATCTTGCGGGGCAGAGTCAAGATTGCGGTGGGTCACGGTCGGTTCGTGACCCGCCTCGCGTAGCGTCTGGGCAACACGCGCGGCAACATGGACCGACCGATGCCGGCCGCCGGTGCAGCCAAAGGCGATGGTGACATAGCTTTTGCCCTCCGCCCGGTAACGCGGCAGCAGGGTCAGGATCAGCCGCTCGATCTGCGCGACGCTGTCCTCATAGGCGGGGTCGGCCTTCACATAGGCGGCGACGTCGGCGTCGAGTCCGGTGCCGGGCTTGAGCTTCGGGTCCCAATGCGGGTTGCGCAGGTAACGCATGTCGAACACCAGATCGGCGTTGCGCGGCAACCCGCGCGCGAAGCCGAAGCTCAATATGTTCAGCACCGGCTCGCCCTCGCCGGCGTCGCCGAACCGCTGGCGCACCTCCTGTTGCAGGTCGTTGCTGCTGTAATTGGTCGTGTCGACGACATGTTCGGCCCAGCGGCGCAGCGGCTCCATCACTTCGCGTTCGCGCGCGATGCCGTCGGCGGCGGGGCGGTCCTCTGCCATTGGATGGCGCCGCCGCGTCTCCGAAAAGCGGCGCTCCAGCTCGGCGCCGGCGCAGTCGAGGAACAGCGTTTCGACGTCGTGCGTGCCCTCGTGGCGCAATTCCTTGATCCGCTTGACCAGCAGCGCGGGACGGAACCCGCGGCTGCGGCTGTCGATTCCGACGGCGATCGGGCGATTCGCCTCGCTGCGCTTGACCGGAGCGCCGATCAGCGCGTCGAGCAGCGCGAGCGGGAGATTGTCGACAACCTCCCACCCCAGATCCTCGAGCACCTTGAGCACCGTCGACTTGCCTGCCCCCGACAGGCCGGTGACCAGCAACAACCGCGGTTCGGCCGCCGGAGAGGAGGAAGCCGTCATGCGCCGGGCGCCAGCCGTTCGAGCGCGAGCATGATCTTGATCGGCGCCGACGCCTCGAACGCCGACAACAACAGCGCGGGCAGCGGGTGCCCTGCGACCCTTTCGACCTGGTTGACCGCCGGCATCCGGTCGTAGCGGTCGGTCAACCGCACCGCGAGCGCCAGCGGCACGCGCGCGGTCCATGGCCGCTCGATAATGCCGATGCCGCGCACTTCCAGCTTGCCGGCCAGCGCCTCGGGCGGCTGGCACCACAGGCGCTCGCGCTCGAACCAGATGTCGCAGCGATCGTCGGCGACCAGCCGCGCGCCACGGTCGATCAGCCGCAGCGCCAGGTCCGACTTGCCCTGTCCCGAATTGCCGAGGATCAGCACGCCGCCATTGCCCGCCGCGACGCAGCTGGCGTGGATATTGACGATTTCGGTTCTGGTCCGGCTCGGAAGCATGGCGCAAGGCTTACCGGCGACGAAGCGATGCGGCAAGGCGATAGGGCGAGTGCGTCAGCCCGCTTCGGCTCCGCCTTCGCGCGCCGGCAGGGTGATCAGCAGGCTCGCCCCCGGCTTGCCGTCGTCGCGATCCTTGGCGCTGATCGTCCCGCTATGGCCCTCGACGATCGTCCGCGCGATCGCGAGCCCCAGGCCGCTGTGGCGACCGAAGGCCTCGCCGGCCGGGCGTTCGCTGTGAAAACGGCGGAAAATTGCGTCGCGCTGTGCAGGCTCGATGCCCGGACCGTCGTCGTCGACCTTCACATGCACCTCGTCGCCAAGGCGTGTCGCAGAGATGCAGACGAGGCCGGTTTCGGGGGAGAAGCTGATGGCATTGTCGATGATATTGTCGATCGCGCGTTCGAGCCGGTGGCCGTCGCCCATCACCACCGTCGTGCCCTTGCGCGGCCGGGCAAAGGCGAGCCGTGGGTGAGGGGTGCCCGCATCGACCCGCGCCGCACGCGATGCCAGCATCGATTCGATCATCATGCCGACGTCGATCGGTTCAAACAGCGTGCGCGACAATTGGGCGTCAACGCGGCTTGCCTCGCTGATGTCGCTGACCAGGCGGTCGAGCCGCCGGACATCCTCGTCGGCTATGCGGAGCAGCTGCGCGCGCTGTTCGTCGCTCTTGACGCGCCCCAGCCCCTCGATCGCCGAACGGACCGAGGCGATCGGGTTTTTCAGCTCGTGCGTCACGTCGGCGGCGAAATGTTCGCCCGCGTCGATCCGTTCGCGCAGCGCCTGCGTCATGTCGGACAGCGCGCGAGCGAGCGTGCCGATCTCGTCGCGGCGGCTGGGCAGGCGCGGGACAACGACTTCGCGCGCACGGCCGAGCCGAACGCGCACCGCGGCGCGGGCAAGGCGGCGGAGCGGGCGGACGATTGTGCGCGCAAGGAAAAGCGAAAGCAGGACCGACGTCATCAGCACCATGGCGACGACAATCGCGATCCGGAACCGTTCGGCGCGCACCGTGCGTGTGATGTCGCGCGCGTTGAGCGTCATCAGCACCGTTTGCGGTTCCTCGAACTCGACGACGCGCGCCGCGCTGAGCAAGGGGGTGCGTTCGGGGGCGTAGCGGAACTGGCTCGCCGCGAGGCCGCTCGTCTGCGCCTCGACGACTTCGGGCCACGACTGCGCCGTGTCGACCGCGGGTTCTTGGAAATCGGGATAGGTCGGCGCGCCGACGATCCAGTCGATACCACGGTCCATCGCGCGCGCCGCGTCGCGCTTCCACGGTTGCAGGTTGGGATCGCGCAGCGTGTAGGTCGCGGGTCCGTTCGCGAAACTGTCGGAAATGAGCCGTCCGTCGGCGGCATAAAAGCGCAGCCGTGATTCGGTCGCAGCGGCAAATTCGTCGATCAGACCGGCGCGCTGGTCGGGTCGTGCGGCTTCGAGCGCGCTGTCGAGCATCGCGAGCTGATCTTTCATCACCTCGATGCGTGTATCGACGAGGCGGCTGCGATAGGTGTCGAGATAATAGAAACCGCCGGCCAGCAACGCGACAGCGAGGATGTTCACCGCAAGGATGCGCGTGGTCAGCGACCAGCGCGCCGACCAGACGAGCGGCGATTCTTCCTGTTCGGCAACGCTGGCGTCGGGTTTCAATCCGTCGCGCTGCTGGGCGTCAGCTGTCGTCGGCAAAGCGATACCCCGCGCCATAAAGGGTTGCGATCGCGTCGAAGTCCGGGTCGACTTCGCGGAACTTGCGGCGCAGGCGCTTGATGTGGCTGTCGATCGTGCGGTCGTCGATATAGACATCGTCCTGATAGGCGGCGTCCATCAACTGGTTGCGGCTGCGCACGATGCCGGGACGGCTCGCCAGCGTTTCGAGGATCAGGAATTCGGTGACCGTCAGCGTCACGTCCTTGCCGTCCCAACTGACCTTGTGACGCGCCGGGTCCATTTGCAGCCGCCCGCGCGTGATCGGATCGGCAACCGGCTCGTCGTCGCCGTCGGGCGAACTGCGGTTCAATTCGACGCGGCGCAGGATGGCGCGGATGCGCGCAATTACCAAACGCTGTGAAAAGGGTTTGGCGATATAATCGTCGGCGCCCATCGCGAGCCCGAGCGCCTCGTCGATCTCGTCATCCTTGCTGGTCAGGAAGATGACGGGAAGCTGGCTTTTTTCGCGGAGTCGGCGCAGCAATTCGAGCCCGTCCATGCGCGGCATCTTGACGTCGAAGACGGCCAGGTCGGGCGGATTGTCGATCAACGGTTTCAGCGCGGCTTCGCCGTCCGAATAGACTCGCGTCACAAAGCCTTCGGCTTGCAGCGCAATCGACAGCGATTGCAGGATGTTGCGGTCGTCGTCGACCAGCGCGATGGTTGCCGTCATGCTCTTTCCATTGGCGGGCGTGACCGAGCGATTAGCCTATCCGATGCCCAGCGACAACCGCGCCGCAATGTCCCTGGTACCGCAGGCCGAGTTCGTCGCAGATGCGGCGCGGCCGCGCTTTAATCTTTTGACCTCCCCCGCCAAGCGAGCTAACGCGGCCGGGATTTCGGAATCGGCGGACACGTCGGCACCCATGCAAATGCGGGCCAGCCCATTAGCGCGCTGAATATTGCATAGGTATGCAACGACGCCGCCGGACAGGAGAGGCGAAGCAAATGACCAAGGTTGTGATCGGAACGAGCACCGTTGAGACGAAGGCGGATGTCGCCGAAAACTGGGGCACCGCACAGCTCGTCGAGGATGCCGTCCGCCACCATGAAGGTGTGCTGGCAAAGGATGGCCCGCTGGTCGTCGAAACCGGCAAACACACGGGGCGCAGCGCGAAGGACAAGTTCATCGTCCAGGACGCCGAAACCGCGGACACGATCTGGTGGGGCAAGACCAATGTCCCGATGACGCCGGATCATTTCGCGGCGCTGAAGGCCGATTTCCTTGCGCATCTGGCCGAACGCCCGCGCCTGTTCCGTCAGCAGCTGTTCGGCGGTTCGCAGCCCGAGCACCGCGTCGGGGTGCAGGTGATCACCGAATTTGCGTGGCATAGCCAGTTCATCCGCACCTTGCTCTGCCGCCCGACGGCCGCGGAGCTTGCTGGCTTCGACGCCGAATATACGATCATCGACCTGCCCAGCTTTCGCGCCGATCCGGCCCGGCACGGCTCGCGCACCGAAACCGTCGTCGCGGTGAATTTTACCGAGAAGCTCGTGCTGATCGGAGGCACCGCCTATGCCGGCGAGATGAAGAAGTCGGTGTTCGGCATCCTCAACTATCTGCTGCCCGTAAAGGGCGTCATGCCGATGCACTGTTCGGCGAACATGGGACCGAATGGCGACACCGCGGTCTTCTTCGGCCTGTCGGGCACCGGCAAGACGACCTTGTCGGCCGACGCCTCGCGCACGTTGATCGGCGACGACGAACATGGCTGGTCTGACACCGCGGTCTTCAATTTCGAGGGCGGCTGCTACGCCAAGATGATCCGTCTGTCGCCCGAGGCCGAGCCTGAGATTTTCGCGACGACGAAGCGTTTCGGCACGGTGCTCGAAAATGTCGTGATCGACCCGGTGACGCGCGAACTCGATTTCGACGACGCGAGCCTCGCCGAAAACAGCCGTGGTTCCTATCCGATCGATTTCATTCCGAACACGTCGGAACAGAATATGGGTCCGGTGCCGCAGAATATCATCATGCTGACCGCCGATGCTTACGGGGTTCTTCCTCCGATCGCGAAGCTGACCCCCGAACAGGCCATGTATCACTTCCTGTCGGGCTATACCGCGCGTGTCGCGGGCACCGAAATTGGCGTGACTGAGCCGGAGGCGACCTTCTCGACCTGCTTCGGCGCGCCCTTCATGCCGCGCCACCCGTCGGTTTACGGCAACCTCCTGAAAGAACGCATTGCGAAAGGCGGCGTTCAGTGCTGGCTCGTCAACACCGGCTGGACCGGCGGCATGGCGACGATGGAGGGCATCAAGCGCATGCCGATCAAGGCCACGCGCGCGCTGCTGGGCGCCGCGCTCGACGGCAGCCTGAACGACGTCGAATTCCGCAAGGACCCGAATTTCGGCTTCATGGTTCCGGTGGCGGTGCCGGGCGTCGACACGGCCTTGCTCGACCCGCGCGAAGCCTGGGCCGACAAGGCGGCCTATGACCGCACCGCGCAAGTGCTGGTCGGCCAATTCATCGACAATTTCGCGCAATTTGCCGACCATGTCGACGAAGGCGTCCGCCAGGCCGCACCGCAGGCGGCCGTCGCAGCATAATTGACCCGGAAACTTCCGGGTGCTCAATCACCCGGAAGGACCGGACCGATGACCACCGATCATAAACCGCGCCTGTTTGAGTGCGACGACGACATCCGCGCGCTCGGCGAGGGCCTGCTCGCCTGCTCCCTGCCGCGCGAAGCCTGGACGCACGAGGCGCATCTCGGCGCCTGCCTGTGGCTGCTGACCGAGCGGCCCGACGTTGATATCGACGCCGAGATTGGCCGGATCATCCGCCGCTTCAACGAAAGCGTCGGCGGCGTGAACGACGACCATGGCGGCTACCATGACAGCATCACCCGCGCCTATGTTGCGGGCGTGCGGCTGTTCCTGTCGGAAACCGAAGAAAGCGGGCTGGCGGGACGCGTCAACGCGATGCTGCTGTCCGACGTCGGCCGCCGCGACTGGCCGCTGCGCTTCTACAGCCGCGATCTGCTATTCTCGGTGCCGGCGCGGCGCGGCTTCGTCGAACCCGATCTCGCGCCGCTGCCCGCGGTTCAGGGGCCGCGGTAGGAGCAGCCGAGCACCACTTGCCCCGGTGCATCCTTCGACGGATAGACGTTCGCCATGTAAAGGCCGCCCGGCGGCGTCAGCCTGTCGATGCGGTCGTCGTTCAGGTCGTTGCCATCGGCGGGGCGCCAGGAACAGCGCGCCTCGCTGCAATCGACCTTGAAACGCGTGCGCGCCGGATGCGCCGCGAGGAACGGCGTCTGATAGTCGGCGACTGCACCGTCGAGGTGAAAATTGACCTGCCACAAATGTTTCGTCGGCAGCCCGCTCTGCTGCCGATATACTTTTTCGGAAACGACACCCAGTCGTTCGATCGCCACGGGCGTGTAGTGACCGATCATGCGCTGCATCTCGGTCAGATTGGCGGCGTCGGCGGCCCGTTTCAGCAACGCATCGGCCTCGGTCGCCGAACCGGGGCAACCGGCGGGCGCGGCGGCCGTGGTCGTCAACATCAGCAACGCCGTCTGCAAGAATGGAAGCATCGCGGTATTTTCCCTTCGACATCGAAGAGTTTTTTCTGGCGGGTTCTCTCCGCCAGATCAATCCCGCACGATGTCCGGTTTGCCGAGGCCCGCTACATCAGCCCTTTGCCCCCGCGACATATTCGGCGACATTCTGTGCGAGCACGTCGAGCGGGACGTTGCCGCCCTTGACGACGACGTCGTTGAAATCGCGCAGGTCATATTTCGCGCCGATCGCCTTTTGCGCCAGCCCGCGCTGGCGGACGATTTCGCTGTGCCCGACCTTGTATCCGCACGCCTGGCCGGCCCAGCTGCAATAGCGATCGACCTCGCTGGCGACCTCGAGCGGGTTGGAGCCATTCTCCTCGACGAAAAACGCGACACCCTGCTCGCGCGTCCAGCGCTTGGCGTGAAGGCCGGTGTCGACGACAAGGCGGCAGGCGCGAAATGCGAGCGACTGAAGATAGCCGAGGCGCCCGACCTCGAAATCATCATAAAGGCCAAGTTCGTCGGCGAGCTGTTCGGCGTAGAGCGCCCATCCTTCCGAATAGGCGTTGAACGCGAGCATCGTGCGGATCAACGGCATCGCGTGGGCATATTCGCCCTGCCAGGCATGGCCGGGGATCGCTTCGTGCATCGTCAGATCGGGCAGCGAATATTTGCTGTGCAATTCGGTCGTGCGCAGGTTGATCCAGAAGCGCCCCGGGATGCTGCCGTCGATCGACCCCGCGCCGCCATAAGCCGCGGGTGCACCGGGTTCCTCGGCGAGCGGCAGCCGTTTCACCTCGACATTGCCCTTCACCAGCGTGCGGAAGGCGCGCGGCAGCTCGGCGCGGATCTTGCCGAGCCAGGTCTGGATATAGGCGACGATCTCGGCGCGCCCGGCGTCATTGTCGGGGAATTGATAGCGCGGATCTTTGGCGAGCGCATTCATCCGGGCGCCGACGCTGCCCTGCGTATAGCCCAGTTTCTTCAGGATCGGGTCCATTTGCCCGTGCAGCGCGGCAAGTTCGTCGCGGCCCATCGCGTGGATCTCGTCGGGGGTCATGCGGGTCGTCGTCGAAGCGCGGAGCCCCCACGCATACCATTCGTCGCCGCCCGGCCGCGCCCACATGCCGGGGTCCATCGTCGCCTTCGGCCGCTGCGCCTTCAGTTCGGCGATCTGGCGTTCGAGCGCGGCGGCGACCGGCCCCTGCACGATCTTGGCCGAGCGCGCGTTCCAATCGCCCGCAATGTTGCTCGCGCCGGTGCGGCGGACAAGGCTTTCGACCATCGACCGGCCCGCCTTCGCATCGGCGATCGTCGCCTCCATCTGCTTCACCGCCTTGTCGATCAGGAAGGCGGGGGCGATCAATCCTTCGCCGCTCGCGGCCTTCAACCGCTCGGTCTCGCCGTCGAGCACGCCGGGAAAGGCGTTGAGGCGCGCCAGATAGGATTCGGCATCGGCCGCGCTTTTTACCGGATGATCGCTGTCGAGGAATTTCGGAATGTCGAGATAGGCGCCGACATTCTGGATCACGACATAGGGCGTATTGCGCCACCCGCCGACCGCGACGTCGCCATAGGGGAGGGCGAAACCCGCGAGCGCGACGTCATAGGCACTTTCGACCACCGCCAGGCTGGTGCGCGTCGCATGGTCGAGCCCGCCCTTGTCAAAGGCGCGGATGCGCGCGACGTCGGCCTTCAGCGTGCCGGCGAGCGCCTGGACTCCCGCCGCCGAACGGTCGCCGAGCTGTCCGCGCATCGCCGCGCGCGCGCCGGTGTCGATGCCGAGCGAGGTCGCCCCTTCGGGCGACTGCGCGAGCAGATTGTCGGCCACCGAGTCGAGCAATTGCTGCGCGTCGGTCTTCGGGGCGGCCTGCAAAGCCGCGGCGGGACCGGCGATGGCAAGGCCGGCGGAGCCCGCGCCCAGCGCGGCGAGCGTCTGGCGGCGGTTGAGGGGGGTGAAAAGCGGATTGGACACGCGGCAGCTCCCTGCGACTTGTTTCTGTTGCAACCTGTCTAGGCGGGCGGGCGCGCCGGTCAACGAAAAGGGGCCGGGAAAGCGTTCGCCTGCCCGACCCCCGTCGAAAATTATCGACTGTCTATCAGTCGGTCAGGTCGGCGGGCACCTTGCCGCCGTTCGCGGCGAGTTCGCGCATCACCGCCTTGTGCAGCCAGATGTTCATTTCGGCGCTGCCGTCGAGTTCGCCGGTATAGCCAAGTTCGGTCGCCAGCTCCTTGCGATTCGCAAGGCTCGAATCGAGACCGAGCAGCTTCATCAGGTCGACGATCGAGGTCCGCCAGTTGAGGTCCTGGTCGGTCTTCGCCGCCTCGGCGGTCAGGATCGCTTCGACGTCGACCGGGGCGGCGGCGGCGGTCGCCATCGCCTGGGTCGCGGCGTCGAGCGCGGAGCCGATCGGGCTGGGGGCCGCCGGGGCGGCGGGTTCGGCGGCTTCGGCCTTCTTGCCGAAGATCGCATCCTTGATGCTGCTGAAAATGCCCATGATTTCACTCCCACTATCTCGCGGTCCGGCTGAAAAAGCCGAGTCGAGGAACCGCAGGCTAGGACTATGCCGTTGAAAATGACAGCCGAATGAACGTCTCGCCGTTCGCTGCGCCGCTGCTATACTGGCGGCCTGGGCGCGGACCGATCGGCGCCAGAGCGGGAGAATGCAAGATGAACCTGACCGACATATTGGCGCAGGCCGGCGGCATCGAATCGATGGCGAAGGAACTGGACATTCCGCCCGCGATGGCAAAACAGGGTGCCGACGCGCTGCTCCCTGCGATCCTCGGCGGTTTCAAGAAACAGGCGCAAGGCGGCGGAATCGAGGGTCTGGGCGGGCTGCTCGGCCAGCTTGGCGGCGGCGGACTGCTCGACGCAGTGCTGGGGTCGGCACCGACTCCGGTCGAACAGGGCAATGACGTGCTCGGCCAGATCTTCGGGTCAAAGGACGTCAGCCGCACCGTTGCCGGACAGGCGGCGGCGCAGACCGGGCTCGATTCGGGATTGCTCAAGCAGATGCTGCCGATCCTCGCGATGATGGTTGCGGGCTATATGGCAAAACAGGGCGGAGCGGGCGGCGAGAGCTCGGGCGGTCTGGGCGGTATGCTCGGCAATGTCCTTGGCGGTGCGATGGGCGGGGGCGCCGCGCCCTCGGCTGGCGGGCTTGGAGGCGGTTTGGGCGGCCTCGGCAAAATGCTCGACATGGACGGCGACGGCAATCCGCTCGACGACATCATGGGCATGGTGAACAAGATGCGCGGCTAGGCATCGCCGCGCTGCCGTTCACGCCGCCATCAGGCGCAATTCCTCGCGGAAATCCTCGTCCACCCCGATGCGGCTTCGCATCGGGGTGACGGTGCCATCCAAGGCGACGTCGCCTTCCTCGAACAGCGCACACGCCGCTTCGCCGCCGCGCGCGAGGCTGTAACGCTGGGCGACCTTGCCTGTCGGCCGGAAGCCCAGCTTGCGCAGCACCGCGCCCGACGCCGGATTGTCGAGAAAGTGGCCCGCCGACAGCTTCGGCAGGTTCATCGCGCGCGCGATATGGAGGAGCTGGCGCCCGGCTTCGGTCGCAAAACCGAGTCCCCAATAGGGCCGCGCGATCCAATAGCCCATTTCCAGGCCGTCTTCGGGGCTTGGCGAAATGCCGCAGCCGCCGACAAGGCGCGGCGCGCCGCCGGTGCGGGCAAAGATCAGGAACCGCGGCTGGTCGGGGTCGATCGGCTGGCTCAGAAACGCCTGCGCCTGTTCCTCGCCATAGGGCCATGGGGCGGTCGCGAGGTTGCGGACCACGGCTTCCTCGCCGATGGCGCGCGCGAGCGCGGGGGCGTCCTCGATCCAGCCGGGCCGCAGCAACAGTCTTTCGGTACGCGCGAACATCTTTTCTAACTCCCAATTGCCTGTCGCCTTGGCGCCAGATGGTGACGCTTTGACGACATTCGATGTGGAGGGAGATGGATGGCCCTGTTTTCGCGCCCGTTTTATCGAAAATCCTCCGCTATGGCGCGGAGATCGGGCAAGAAAAAAGGGAGTCCGGGGTGACCCGTCTCCCTCTTTTTGAACCTTGTTTCCGCGTGATTGGCGGAAAGGACAGTTCCGGGTCATCCCTTGGTGGACGACCCTGGAAGATCGTCCTTATTCGGCGGCTTCCGCCATGGCGTCGACCGACACATATTTGCGGCCAAGCTTGCCATCGTGGAATCGGACATGGCCTTCGGCGGTTGCGAACAGCGTGTGGTCCTTGCCCATGCCGACGTTGACACCCGGGTAAACCTTGGTGCCGCGCTGACGCACGATAATGTTGCCGCCGATCACTTCCTGACCGCCGAACTTCTTTACGCCAAGGCGGCGGCCGGCTGAGTCGCGACCGTTGCGCGAAGAACCGCCTGCTTTCTTATGTGCCATGACTGATGCTCCTTAATTCGTTCGTTCGAGAGGCCGAGCCGCGTTGCCGCGCTCAGGCGTCCTTCTTGGGGGCTGCCTTCTTGGCAGCGGGCTTCTTGGCGGGCGCTTCGGCAGCAGCTTCGGTCTTCGGAGCAGCAGCCTTCTTCGGTGCAGCTTCCTTCTTCTCGGCCGGTGCAGCCTTGGCTTCAGCAGCCGGAGCAGCTTCGGCCTTCGGAGCGGCTTCCTTCTTCGGCGCGGCCTTCTTGGCATCGCCGACAGCCAGGATGCGCAGCAGCGTCAGCGACTGGCGATGGCCGTTGCGGCGGCGGTAATTGTGCCGACGACGCTTCTTGAACACGATGACCTTTTCGCCGCGCGTCTGGGCGATGATTTCGGCCGAAACGACGAGGCCGTCGGCGCTCTTCACTTCGCCGCCGTCACCGGCCAGCAGGATGTCGCCCAGCGACACGGTGTCGCCAGCTTCACCGTCGATCTTTTCAACGGCGATCTTGTCTCCAGCGGCGACGCGATACTGCTTGCCGCCCGTGCGCACGATTGCGAACATGGTCTTCCATCCAATCAGAAACTAAAACACCCACGCTACCAGTCACCCGCCGAAGCTAAGCGATTTTTCCGGCATGCGGGAAAGTCAGCGCCACTAGCGAGCCGAGGCCGCGCTGTCAACCGCATATTTCCGCGCTTTTCGTCCAAAAGTGCGACGTGGTGCCGAATATCGCCGATCGCGCCGATTCGGCGCTTGCTGGACGGCTTGGCGCCCCATATCAGGGGCGGCGATGAAGCGCGCGTTTCTTTTCCTATCGTTGATAGCCGCCGCGTCGCTGCCGCTGACGGGCTGCGCGGCCACGCAGGCGGGCGATGCCCCGTCGCTGGCAAAGCGCCCGGTCGAGGGGCGGTTCGACATTGCCCCCCCGCCGGTCGTCGTGGCGCCGCCGGGGCCGCTGCCTGCCGATCTCGCCGGTCGTCTCGCGCGCTGGGAATCGGACGCCGCCGCCGGCCAGCAGGCCTTTGCCGCCGAACGCGGGGCCGCCGCCGCGCTCGTATCGGCCGCGGCGGGCGCGCCCATCGCCAGCGAACGCTGGGTCGTCGCGCAACAGGCGATCTCGCGCCTGACCGCGGCGCGCGCGCCGCTCACCGCCGCGCTCGCCGACATCGACCGCCTTTATCTCGACCGCAGCATCGACGAACAGGTCGACGGGCTTCCCGACATCTATGCGCTGCGCGACCGGCTGGCTGACCTTGCTTCGACGCAGGATGCGGTGATCGAGGCGCTGAGCCGACAGTTGCCGGGGCAATAGGCTCGCTTTTCGTCATGCCGGACTTGATCCGGCATCTGCCACGCCTGCCATATGGGCCCCGGGTCAAGTCCGGGGTGACGAAGGTAGATTGGGCCTACTGATTCAGCCCGTGCTTTTTCAGGGCGTGGCGGATCTGGTCATAGCTGAGGCCCAGGGCTTCCGCCGCGACCTTCTGGTTGAAACGGCACCGCGCCATCGTGTCGGCGAGGATCGCCTTTTCATATCCGTCGACCGCGGCGCGCAGGTCGCTCACCGGGCCGGAGGGCGGCGCGAGGGCCGGGGCCGGATCGGTCGCGGGCGCGCCGGATGCTTCGGTCTTCGCGGCGGGCTTGCGCGTCACCGGCTGCCACGGGCTGGCGAAGGGGTCGAAGCTCAGCGCATCGACCGGCTTTTCGGGGTCGGCCCAGCGGTAGATCGCGCGTTCGATGACGTTGCGTAGCTCGCGGACGTTGCCAGGCCAGTCGTGCCCCTCCATCGCCGCGAGCGCGCGCGGCCCGAATCCGGGCCATTCGTCCCAGCCGAGCACCGCGGCCATGCGCTGGCCGAAATAGGTGGCGAGCACCTCGATATCGCCTTCGCGCGCGCGCAAGGGGGGCAGGGTGATGACCTCGAACGACAGCCGGTCGAGCAGGTCGGCCCGGAACCGATTGTCGTCGACCAATGCGGGCAGATGTTCGTTCGTTGCCGCGACGATGCGGACGTCGACGCGGATCGGGCGCGACGATCCGACGCGTGTCACTTCGCCATATTCGACCGCGCGGAGCAGGCGCTCCTGCGCGCCCATCGACATCGTTGCCAACTCGTCGAGAAAGAGCGTGCCGCCGTCGGCTTCCTCGAAGCGTCCGGCGCGCGTTCGCGTCGCGCCGGTGAAGGCGCCCGCCTCATGCCCGAACAGCTCGCTCTCGATCAGCGTTTCGGGCATCGCGGCGCAATTCATGATCACATAGGGCCGGTCCCAGCGCATCGACAGGCGGTGAAGCCGCTCGGCGATCAACTCCTTGCCCGTCCCGCGCTCGCCGATGACCAGCACCGGGCGGTCGAGCGATGCCGCAAGGCTGGCGCGGTCGACCGCGTCCTGAAAGGCTGCCGATTGGCCGATGAACTGCGTCTCTCGCTCCATTCCCAATCATTGGCAAAATTTCCCGTTGATTGGCAAGTTAAATCGGCGTGGCGGGTGAATTGCGCGTGAAGTTGCGCGCTTTTCCGCCGCTTTCGCCAATTGGCACGCCTTCTGCAAAGAAATCATCGAACCGGCGCATCACGCTCCGGTGCAGCGAAAAACAGGAAGGTTGACCCATGAAGACGATGTTTGCCCAGGCCGCTACGTTCGCGCTCAGCGCGGTGGGAGCACTGGCGATTTTCGTTGGTGCGATCGACCAGCCTGCGATTGCCGCCAGCCTTGCCGGTTCCCCGGCCGGCCCGCTGACGGTCGCTGCTTTCACCCCGGCGGTCAGCGCTCTGGCCTGACCGGCACTGGTGCCGGGGCACTCTCCCCCCTTGCCCCGCCCCGGCACCAGCCTTTCTTCAAGAACAGACACAGGTCTCAAGATTTTCGACAGGAGTTTCCCAATGGGTATTTTTTCACGAACCCGCGACATCATCGCCGCCAACGTCACCGACCTGCTCGACCGCGCCGAAGACCCGGAAAAGATGATCCGCCAGATCATCTTCGAGATGAACGAAACGCTCGTCGAAGTCCGCGCCTCGGCCGCCCGCACGATTGCGGACCAGAAGGAAATGCGCCGCCACATCGCCAAGCTCGAAAGCTTGCAGGACAGCTGGAAGGAAAAGGCCGAACTCGCGCTGTCGAAAGACCGCGAGGACCTCGCCACCGCCGCGCTGGTCGAAAAGCAGAAGGCCGGCGACATGGCCGAGCGCCTGAAGGCCGAGATCGCCGTCCTCGACGATGCACTGACCGGCTATGAAGCCGACATCGCCAAGCTGCAAAAGAAGCTGTCGGAAGCGCGCGCGCGCCAGTCGAGCGTCGTCAATCGCCTCGAAAGCGCCGAGAATCGCTACAAGCTGCGCGAAATGACCAATGGCGACCGCGTCGAAGATGCCTTCTCGCGCTTTGAAGTGCTCGAACGCCGCGTCGACGAAGCCGAAGGTCGCGCCGACGCGCTCAGCCTCGGTTACAAGAAGTCGCTCGATGAAGAGATCGCCGAGTTGCAGGCCGCCGACAAGGTCGCCGACGAGCTCGCTGCGCTGAAGGCCGCGCAGGCCAAGAAATAAGGAGCCGGACCGATGGAAGAAATCATCATCGTCCCGATCGTCATCGGAACGCTCTTCCTCGGTCTGCCCTGGCTGATTCTCCACTACATCACGAAGTGGAAACAGGCCAAGACGCTGACCGGAGAAGATGAACAGCTGCTCGACGAACTCTATGATACCGCACGGCGCCTCGAAAGCCGCCTGCACACCGTCGAACGCATCATCAGCGCCGACCATCCCGACTTCCGCCCTGCGGTGCGTAGCGATGAAGACCTGGCGCAAATCGAAAACTATAAGACCAGGAGGAACTGAGATGTCTGCCAGCCGCACGAAATTCTATCTCGACAAGCAGAATGCGAAATGGAGCGGTGTCTGTTCGGGTATCGCGGACTATAGCGGTGTCGATGTCCTCTGGGTGCGCGTCGGGGCGGTGCTCCTCACCCTGATGGGCGGCTTCCCCTGGACGCTGATCGCCTATTGGATGGTCGCCTGGATGGGAACGCCCAAACCCTTCGCGCTCTATGGCTCGAACGAGGAAGCGAAATTCTGGCAGGGCGTCCGCTCGAACCCCAGCGCGTCGACCCGCGACATCCGCTCGCGCTTTCGCGACATCGACCGCCGGCTTGCCGACATCGAACAATATTACACCAGCCACAACCGCCGCCTCGCCGACGAGATCGACGCGCTCCGGTAAATCGGCGCACGCGCACACGGTCCGGGCGGGACCGGGCAACAGGGAGACTTGGAATGAATTTCGGTGGAACCACCTTTGTCCTCGCCATCATCGCACTGTCGATCGGCGGCTGGATGTTCACCACATGGATACGGGCCAAGCACGGCTATCCCGTTGAGAATGAATGGGGCGGCACGGTTCATCGAACCGACCCCGACGCTGATCGAAAAATCGCCCTGCTGACCGATGACAACGCCAAGCTGGCGGGGCAGGTCAGCCGACTGGAAGAGCGGATTTCGGTGCTCGAACGCATCGCGACCGAAAACAACGGTCAGGCGGCACAACTCGCCAGCCAGATCGACCGCCTGCGCTGAGAGGATAGACGATAATGAATCTGGATGTCCTGAACACCATCGCCCCCGTCGCCGCGATTGTCGGCCTGGCCGGGGTCGGCGGATGGGTTTTCACCACCTGGCTGCGCGTCAAGAACGGCTATCCGCTCGAAAACAGCTGGGGCAAGGCGGTCTATCCCAAGACCAGCGACGAAGCGATGGAACGCGTCAAGCTGATCAGCCAGGAAAATGCCCAGCTGCGCGCCGAACTGGGTTCGGTGAAGGATCGCCTCGCGGTGATCGAACGCATCGTCACCGATGAAGGCCACCGGCTGAGCCACGAGATCGAGGCGCTGCGGCGCCCGTCGAACTGAGGAGGAAAAGATGGAAGCGATCGTCATCCTCTTCATCGTCGTCGGGCTGCCGGTCACGCTCGGCATCGGCTATGCCGCATACGAACGGCACCTGAAGTTCAAGGAACGCCAGCTGAAGGCGATCACCCACGAAACCGCCGAAAAGGCCGCGCAATATGCGGCGCAAACCGAACGGCTGGAGGCACGCGTCCGCGTTCTCGAGCGCATCGTTACCGACAAGGGAATTGATGTCGCCGACGAGATCGAAAAGCTGCGCGACGCCCCGCTGAACTAAAACAAAGACATACGGAAAGGAACCTCCCCATGGGCCCGTTTGAAATGGTTGTCGGCATCGTCCTGATCGTCACCATCGGCAGCATCGTTCGCGCCAAGCACGGCATCCGCCGCGATCATAAGGGCGGCGACTATGTCGTCACCACTGACAATGGCGAGACCAAGGCGCTTCAGGCCGAAATTCGCGCGCTGAAGGACCGCATCCAGGTGCTCGAACGCATCGCCACCGACAATAATCGCGCTGTCACGCTCGACCAGGAAATCGAGAAGCTGCGCGACAGCAGCAAAATCTGAACGCCGGAAAAGGAGCGACGCTCATGGCTTTCATCACCCCCGACTTCACCGCCGCCGCCGTCGCGCTTGCTGGGCTGAGCATCATCAGCCTGGTTGCGCTGCGCGGCTGGCGCGACTGGATACAGCTCAAGCGCGAGGAACTGGCGGCCGGGCATGGCGCGATGGCACAGGATCCGGGCGTCCCGCACGCCGGGTCGCGGATCGAGATCGCCGACCTCAAGGAACGGCTGCGCAAGCTCGAAGCCATCGCCGCGGGGGTCGACCTCTAATCCTTCCCTTCGTCGTCGCGGCACCGGCCCGCTCCCCTGTCAGCCGCCATCCGTCCGGCGGCTGACAGGGGAGCGGGCCGGTGTTGTTTCCGGTGTTGTTTCCGGTGTTGTTTTCAGGCCCCTTCCAACTTGGCGCCATCTATGTAAGGGGGCGCGGCCATGCGCAGCCTCTCCGACATCTTCGACGAATATGATTTTCTCGACGGCGACGATCGCTATCGCTTGCTGATCGATCTGGGGCGGGCGCTCGATCCGATGCCCGACGCGCTGAAGACCGACGCGACGCTGGTGCGCGGCTGTTCGGCCAGCGTCTGGGTCTATCCGGTGCCGCGCGAAGACGGCCAGCTCCATTTCCTGGCCGACAGCAATGCCGCGATCACCAAAGGCATCGTCGCCCTCGTCCTTGCCGCGGTGCAGGATCGGTCGGCGGCCGAGGTGGCGGAGATGGACATCGCCGCGGCGCTCGCCCCCTTCGACCTGACGCGCCAGCTCTCGTCGAACCGGACGCAGGGCGTCCCCAACATGATCGCGCTGGTCCAGGACACCGCCCGCCGCATCGCCGCGCGCTGACCGCCGTAGCTGCCGCGCCGCGTCGGCTTTGGGGTGGGCAGCGGCCGTCCGTTCCGCTCTCTCGTCACCCCGGACTTGATCCGGGGCCCATGACTTCAGCACCGTGATGGATCCCGGATCAAGTCCGGGATGACGAAGAAACAATGTCCGCAATCGCTCGTTATCCGCCCAAAGAAAAGGGCGCGGGAGTTGCCTCCCGCGCCCCATTTCTGTCCGTCGGGATCGCTTAGAAAGCGACCGACAGCGTGCCGCTGATCGTGCGCGGGGCGCCGATCTGGGCAAAGGGAACCGAACCCGGGTTGCCGGTGAACACACCGTCGCCCAGCACGTTGCCCTGGTTCAGGCCCGACGTGTAGCTGCCGACATACAGGTCGTCGAACAGGTTGTAGACGTTGAGCTGGAAGAAGGTCTTGTCGTTCAGACCCAGGAATTCCAGGTTCAGACGGGCGTCGAGGTTGACCAGCCAATAGGCGTTGGTTTTCGCCGGATAAAGGATGGTCGGGACCGCGGCGGTGCCGCCATAGATCGGCAGGTTCGTGTCATAGATGAACCGGCCGCCGGTGCGCTTGGCGGTGATGCCCAGTTCGACCGGGCCCAGCGTGCCGCGCGCGGTGCCGCCGAAGCTGTATTCGGGTGCGCCGCCTTCACGCTTGCCGGCGGTCGCCACGAACAGCGGATCGCCGACCGCGGTGCAACCGATGGCTGCGTTGACCACGGCGCATTCACCCGACTGGATGTTGTCCTTGATTTCGGACTTCATCCACGAACCGAAGGCGTTGAGGACCAGGGCGTCGAGCGGGCGCCAGGTGACGCTGCCGTCGATGCCATATTTGTCGACGCGGCCAAGGTTGCGATAGACGTTGCGTTCGGTGACCGGGTCATAAGCCGAAGCCAGACGGTCGTTATATTTGGTGAACCAGCCCGAAATCTGGGCCTGCACCTGACCCGTGCGGTAACGGAAGCCCAGGTCGAAGTTGTCCGAGGTTTCCGGGGCCGGACGCGCCGATTCGGTCGTCGGGGCGAAGAAGAAGGCATTGTAAAGGGCATCGGTGCCCGGAACTTGCAGACCCTTCGAGTAGTTGGCGAAGATCGACATCTGGCTGCTCGGCTTGAAAAGCAGGCCGATGTTCGGAAGGATGTCGTCATACTTCAGCACGCGCTGCTGCGGGCCCTGAACCGTCGGGTTGAGGGTGGCATAGGTCGTGTTGCGCGGATCGCCCTTGCCAAAGCAGTCGACGAAGCCCGAATCGCTGGTCGTGAAGCAATAATTGTTGAGGTCGCGCTTGAAGAACGGCGCGCGGATGCCGAGCGTCGTGATCAGGCGGCCGTCGGCGAATTCGCCGCGATATTCGCCCGCAACCTGGTTCAGCATCGCGTAGGACAGGCGGTCGCGCTTCTGGAGCACGGCGCCGGTGATGTCGACGTCGGGGTCGTTCACGGGGAACACGTCGAACGGTTCGCCGTTGAACTGGATCGGCATCACCTGGCCGGTCTGCCGATGGCGGGCGCGGTCAAAGGTGTAGCTGAAGCGGACGGTGTGACCTTCGGCGACGTCCCAGCGCAGGTTGGCGATAACGCCGTAACGATGCGTCTGGGTCTGGCTGGGGGCCAGCACCGCAACTTCGTCGAGCAGGTCGCCGTCGCCGTTCAGGTCGAAGCCGTAATAGGGACGGCCGCCGACATAGCCCGCGACGTTCGACACGGCGGCGCCGGGCGCGATGTCGACCAGGCGTTCACGCGCATTGACCGTGCCGCCGCCATTGGCCTTCACATATTGATAGCTGGGGTCGACGGTCAGGACCAGGCCTTCGCTCAGCGTGAACTTCGACGCACCGCGGATGTTGCCCGTGTTCGACGGGTTGTAACGGCGGTCGAATTCGGTGCCGCAGCTCGAAGCCGAGTCAGCGGCACCCGGCGTGACGGTCGCGGTGGTGTTGCACGGATAGTTGATGTCATATTCGCGCTCGTCGTTCGACTGCGGGAAACCCGACGGGACCGTACGGTCGTTGCGCAGTGCCACCGAACCGAAGAAATTGTTGCGGTTTTCGTTATAGTGGCCCGCGACCGAGACGAAGTCGCCGTCGGCGCCGATCGGCTGATAGATGCGGCCATTGAACTGCTTCTTGTTCACGCGGCCATAATTGTTGAACGGGTTGTCGTTCGAGGTGCTCGACGCCGACAGGAAGGCGCGGGTGCCGAACGGCGTGAAGACGCCGGTGTTGACCAGGCCGAAGACGCGGAAGAATTTGAACTCGCCGGCCGAACCCGACAGGTTGACGCCGAATTCTTCGCTGGGCGTGATCGTGCGATAGTTGACGGTCGATCCGGTCGCCGCGGCGGTCGGGCTGTCGACGTCGGTCGAACCAAGGTTCACATTGACCTGTTCGATCAGCTCGGGGTCGAGCTGCTGGTTCGAGTAAATGGCATAGTTTCCCGAATCGTTGAGCGGCACGCCGTCGAAGGTCAGGCTGATGCGGTCGGCCGAAAAGCCGCGGATGGTCAGCTGGCCGCCCGACGAGCCATAGGCGTCGTTGTTGGTGAAGTTGACGCCGGGGACCATGTTGATCGTGTCGAGGATCGTCTGGCCGGGGTTCTGGCGCGAGATCACTTCCTGGCCGAGGACGAGCTTGGCCTTCGACGTGTCGGGCGTCTGGATGCCCGCGACATCGCGCGCGGTAACGCCGGTGACGACGATTTCATCGTCGAAATCGACCGAGCCGGTCGACTGGGCAAAGGCCGGCGTGGAAAGCAGCGCGACCGGAATCAGCGCGACGCTGGCGGCAAGCGTGTGACGGAATTTCATTACAGGATGTCCCCTTTGGTGGTGCAGTCGGCGGGCGCGCAAATGGGGCGCGCTCGACCTGCGAGCGCCCCTGAAGCCCGCATGTGGCACGATTGTGACAGCAATTGTGACAGTGCAAGCGAAGAGCGGCTCGCCATTCAGGCGGGACGCGGAAAACCGCTAATTTCCGTCAGTCGCCCAATTTTATCTACAGGCACGGATGCGTTTTTTCCGGAAACTGTTGCTGCAATGCAACATAAAAAGGGCGCCCCGCAGGGCGCCCCATGTGCGACTCAGGCGGCGTCGCCCGCGGCTTCCTTTGCCTTGTCGGCATAGACGCGGACCGGGTCCTTGCGGCCTTCGACGACGTCCTTGTCGACGACGATCTCGACCACGTCGGTCAGGTCGGGCAGGTCGAACATCGTGTCGAGCAGGATCGCTTCGACGATCGAGCGCAGCCCGCGCGCGCCGGTCTTGCGTTCGATCGCCTTTTTGGCGACCGCGACCAACGCATCGTCGGTAAAGGTCAGCGCCACCTCTTCCAGGTCGAACAATTTCTTATATTGTTTGACCAGCGCATTCTTCGGCTCGCCCAGGATCTTGACCAGCGCGTCGACGTCGAGATCCTCGAGCGTCGCGATGACCGGCAGACGGCCGACAAATTCGGGGATCAGGCCGAACTTCAACAGGTCTTCGGGTTCGATCTGCTTCAGCACTTCGCCGCTGCGCCGTTCGTCGGGGCCGGCGACATGCGCGCCGAAACCGATCGACTTGCCCTGCAAGCGGTCGCCGATGATCTTTTCAAGGCCGCTGAACGCGCCGCCCGCGATGAACAATATGTTCGTCGTATCGACCTGCAGGAACTCCTGCTGCGGATGTTTGCGGCCGCCCTGCGGCGGAACGCTGGCGGTGGTGCCCTCCATCAGCTTCAGCAGCGCCTGCTGCACGCCTTCGCCCGACACGTCGCGGGTGATCGAGGGATTCTCTGCCTTGCGGCTGATCTTGTCGATTTCGTCGATATAGACGATGCCGCGCTGCGCCTTTTCGACATTATAGTCGGACGACTGGAGCAGCT
>Ga0155548_130_pt5 | contig 30025 bp, 30 predicted proteins | sample RifCSPhighO2_12_FD_107205 | JGI IMG/M metagenome (GOLD analysis project Ga0155548, IMG submission 107205) | Sphingopyxis sp. RIFCSPHIGHO2_12_FULL_65_19
GCGACGACATTCCAGCCCGCCGCTGCGAGTTGCATTGTCTTGCCGCCGGGCGCCGCGCACAGGTCGAGCGCAGTGCGGCCTTGGCCCGGCCCGAACAGGCGCGCCGGCAGGCTTGCCGCCAGGTCCTGTACCCACCAGCCGCCTTCGCCATAGCCCGGCATCGTTTCGACCGCCTGACCGCGCGGCAGGCGGCGATGGCGAGGGGCGAGCGAAACTGCGTCAGGCCATTCATCGGCACCAGGTTCGCTGGCGAAGCTAAGGTCGATCGGCGGCGGCGCGCTCCAGATCGCCTCGGCGGCTTCGACCATCTTCAGGTCCCATTGCTCGGCCCAGCGTTCGGCGGTGGCAAGCGGCAGGGTGGCGCGATCTGGAAGCTGCCATTCCTCTTGCTGTGCGCGAGAGAGGATGGCGTGCACCAGGCGGCGCGGCCCCCCATCGACGAGCGGCAGGGCCGTCGATACCACGGCATGGCCGGGGCTTTTGAGCACCAGCAGCTGCGCCAGCGCGATCCGCAGGACGGTGCGCGATTTGACGTCGTCGGGCAGGATTTGTGCTGTTGCGCCGTCAATCAGCGCGTCGATGTCGACCATCCAGCGCAGCGTTTCCGACGCGATGGCGATCGCGAACGCGCGGTCGGCACCGCCCAGGCCCTGCGCCGCTGCGTGCATCGCCACATCGAGCGGATCGCCGCGCCGCAGGATGGCGTCGATCAACCGCAAGGCGGCCCGCCGCGTCGCCGTTCCCGCGGGATCGGCCGCGCCGACAGGTCGCCGACGCCGGGGTGGATGGCGGTCAGCCATGACGGGCAACGGCGTGGTTGGCGTGACGCATGAAAAATCCTATGTGGTGCATATCATGACCGACAGCATCCAGAACACGACCATCGGCGGAACACCGCGCGCTGTAAAGCGCCCCCCGCACCTAAGGGCGCCCGCGGGGTGGACGGCCAGCACGCTGCCGCCGCCCGCGTCGATCCGCGAAGACAAGGCGGAGGACCAGCCCGGCGGACGCAATCCCGTGCGCTACGGCGATTGGGAGCTGAAAGGGATCGCGGTCGATTTCTGACGCGGCCGTCAGGGGCGCGATCGCGCGCCAAGCCGGGCCGCCCATACCGAAGACTGGGCGACCCGGGTTTTGATTTGGCTCAGGCGGTTGGCAGCTCGGCGTTGAGCGGCATTTTGCCGCTCTTGACCTGTTCCGCAAACACTTCGCGCATCAACTGCAACGAGAATAGGTGCGCGAAAATCAGGGCGAGAATGCCGTTCTGCATCAGCTTGCGCAGCACGTCGCCGCGCAGTTCGCGCAGCTTGTTTTCATCGACCATCTGGAAACCGCGATAGATATAGGGCTTGTCATTGCCTTCCTGCTGGATCGCGACTTCACCGTCCATCAGCAGATCGGCCTTTTTCAGCTCTTCCATGAACATGCCGGTACGCTGGCCCGCTTCCTCGAAATTCTTGCAGAACTCCAGGACGGCCTGAACCTGTTCGGACGGCTGGCCGTCGACGAACAGCGCATCGCCTTCGTCGAATTTGCCAAGGGCGCCCGACGTGGGGTCGAAGCACAGCGACAATTCCTCCGAATCGGGCTGAAGACGGGCAAGCAGGAAGGGATAGCGACGGACATAGGCCGGGACGTAGACCGGATTGATCAGCTTGCCTTCGTCGTCGACGAAGGTGTTGATGCCCTCGTTAAGGCCCATCAGGGCCAGCGGAACCGGATTGTCGCCCGCCGAAAACACGATCGGGAAAAAGCGGCAGGCCGACACAAATTCGTCCGACGTCAGCGGGATCGCGTGCTGTCCGACCAGAAATTCGGCGTTTTCAAGCGGGCGGGCATGGAAGTCCGCATGGTCGACGCTCGAAAGCGGAGCGAGGTCCTTGTAAAACAGCGGCAGGTTGGCAGGTGCGGGCGCAGTGGCCATGATTGAACTCCGGTAGGGTCCCGCAGGCGGGACGAAAAAGATAAAGCGCCTTATTGACCCGCGCCGCGTGGCGCAAGGGGGCGTCGGTGCCCGGTGGAGGGCGTTTCAGGCGATAAGCTTGCCGGGATTGAAGATGCCGGCCGGGTCGAGCCCCGCCTTGACCCCGCGCAGCGCCGCCAGCCGCGCCGGGCTATCGAGCTCCGCAAGGACGTCGCGCTTCATCTGGCCGATACCATGTTCTGCCGAAATCGACCCGCCCAGCTCGAGCACATGCGCGTAGACGAGGCGGCTGACCTCTGTGCCGTGCTGCGCAATCCACGCCGCGCCGTCGGCGCCCAGCGGCGGCTGGACATGATGATGGACGTTGCCGTCTCCGAGGTGGCCGAACGACAAGGCCCGCGCCCCCGGAAAAGCGTGGTCCAGCCGGAGCGGGTTTTCGGCGATGAACGCGGGCATCAGATCGACCGGCACGCTGACGTCATGCTGAAGCGCCGGGCCTTCGGCACGCTCCGCCTCCGAAATCGAATCGCGCAGCCGCCAGAAACCTTCGCTTTCGCGGTCGCTTTTCGCGATCACGACATCGCCGACCAACCCCGCATCCAGCGCGGCGGCGAGTTGCTGTTCCAGTGCGTCGCCCAGCGCTTGGTCGCTGCCCCCCGCCAGCTCGACGAGCACATACCAGGGCTGCGCCGCGGCGAGCGGCGCGCGCGTTTGAGGGATGTGGCGCAGCACGGCGTCGAGGCAGGCGTGCGGGATCAGCTCGAATCCTTCGAGTTCGCGCCCGATCGCGGTATCGAGGCGGCGCAGGAGGAGCCGTGCGGTTTCGGGCGAATCGACGCCGATCCACGCCGTGCGCCGCGCGGCGGCGGCGGGAACAAGCTGGAGACACGCAGCGGTGACGATCCCTAACGTTCCTTCGGCACCGCACAGAAGGTGCCGCAGGTCATAACCGCGATTGTCCTTTTTGAGCGGTGCCAGCCCGTCAAAGATGTTGCCGTCGGGCAGCACAGCCTCGATCCCGGCCACCAGCGCGCGCATCGTGCCGTGGCGCAGCACCTGCGTCCCGCCCGCGTTGGTCGACACCAGCCCGCCGATCGTCGCCGACCCCTTGCCACCGAGCGTCAGCGGAAAGCGCAGGTGGTGGGTGAGCGCGGCCTCGTGGAAAGTTTCGAGCACCACGCCCGCTTCGGCGACGGCCAGGCCTGCCGCCGCGTCGATATGGCGGACGCGGTTCATGCGCCGCAGGCTGAGCAGCAACTGGTCGCCGCTCGCGTCGGGCGTTGCGCCGCCGACCATGCCGCTGTTGCCGCCTTGCGGGACCAGCGCGACGTGGGCATTGCGGCAAAGGCGCACGATGGCGGCGACCTCTTCGGTGGTGGCGGGGGACAGCATGGCGGCCGCGCGGCCATGATATTTGCCGCGCCAATCGGTCAGCCACGGCGCCATCTCGTCGACGTCGGCGCTATAGCCCTTGGGTCCGAGCAAATTTGCAAGCCCATCGAGCAGCGATGAAGATGGCGGGCGCGTCATGCCGTTCCAATCCGGAAATGTCTTTCGCGGCCTTTGGTGGCGCCGCGGCAGTTCATTTGATGTTCAATCATTGTTGTTAAATGGGGCGATGGACGAATAGGATGATTTCGTCCAGCGGGATGGACGCAGGAGCCACGGGTGAGCAATTTCCAATGTGAGGACGCCGGAGGAGCGATAGCGCGGTTGTGCTGACGGGGGCTTTCCTGTGGATCATGGCTGCGCCGGCGGCCGATGCGGCGACGCCCGTCGCCGTCCCCGAACCGTTGGTTGCGGTTGGCGCGCCGACGACCGATCAGATGTCGTCTTTTTGGCAGGTGGTGATCGAGCAGCAACTGATCATCCGCGTTCCCGCCCAGCGGTCGCCGCTCAACAATTTCGCCGCAGGGCCGTCGCCGTCGCGGCGTGCCACCGAATTGCCGATCGTCTGGAAAGAAAAAAAAGCCCCCAAATGCATCGCGATGCGCAACATATTGGGGATGCAGGCGGTCCAGCGTGACAGTATCGACATCATAACCCGGCAGAAGCAGCGGCTGCGGGCGCAGCTCAACCGCGGGTGCCGCGCGCTCGATTTCTACGCCGGCTTCTACATGCAGGGCAGCAAGGACGGGCGGCTTTGCGAAGATCGGGACGAGATTCACGCCCGCACCGGCGCAAAATGCGAGATCGACAAGTTTCGCCTGATGGTTCCCGTCCGCGACGACGATTAGGGGCCTGGCCCCATCGCGTTTCACTCGGACTTTCCTTGACTTTTGGCCGTCCTTTCCCCAATGGCGGCGGCAACGCCCGCCTGCGTGGGAGGCAGGGCGCCACTCTTTTTCCGGACATGATAATCCTATGAAATTTGCCGAGATCGGCCTTTCCGACGAACTTTTACGCGCCATCGACGAGTCGGGCTATGACGAAGCGACGCCGATCCAGGCCGGCGTCATCCCCTCGGTCCTGATGATGCGCGACATCATTGGCATCGCCCAGACCGGGACAGGAAAGACCGCTTCCTTCGTGCTGCCGATGATCGACATCTTGGCCCACGGCCGCGCGCGCGCGCTGATGCCACGCTCGCTGATCCTTGCGCCAACACGCGAACTGGCTGCGCAAGTCGCTGAAAACTTTGAAAAATATGGCAAGTACCACAAGCTGTCGATGGCACTGCTGATCGGTGGCGTACAGATGGGCGATCAGGTGAAGGCGCTGGAAAAGGGCGTCGACGTCCTCATCGCCACCCCCGGCCGTCTGATGGACCTTTTCGAGCGCGGCAAGATCCTGCTCACCGGATGTAATCTGCTCGTGATCGACGAGGCCGACCGGATGCTCGATATGGGGTTCATTCCCGATATCGAGAATATCTGCACCAAACTGCCTGCGAATCGGCAGACTTTGCTGTTTTCCGCCACGATGCCGCCGCCGATCAAGAAACTGGCCGACAAGTTCCTGTCGAACCCGAAGACGGTCGAAGTCGCGCGTCCGGCGAGCCGCAACGAAAATATCGAACAATTTGTGGTGAAGACGTCAGAACGCAGTAAGCGCGATACGCTGCGCAGCCTGATCGAGGCCGAGGATATCCACACCGCGATCATCTTCTGCAACCGCAAGACGACGGTGCGTGAACTTGCAAAATCGCTCCAGCGCTACGGTTACAAGGCCGGGGAAATTCAGGGCGATATGGACCAGTCGAGCCGCACGGCGGAACTTGACCGATTCAAGGCCGGCACGATCAACATCCTGGTGGCGTCCGACGTCGCGGCGCGCGGTCTGGACGTCAAGGGGGTCAGTCACGTCTTCAATTTCGACGCACCGTGGCACCCCGACGATTATGTCCACCGCATCGGTCGTACCGGCCGTGCGGGCGCCAAGGGCCGTGCCTTCACACTGGCGACGCCGTCGGACGACGAGGCGATCGACAATATCCAGAAACTGACCGGCTACACCATTCCCGTCCATGGCGGCGGTGCATCGACGACTGATACCGCCAAGCCCGACCGCGGTGCCGACGAAGCGAGCGAGCCGCGCCGCGGCCGCCCCGCGCGCGCTGGGCGCGGCAAGGGTGCGGCGAAAGCCGAGAGCAAGTCCGACAAGGCACCCGCGACCGCCGAAGCGCGGCCGGCAAAGCCCCCGCGCGACGATCGCAAACCGCGCGAAGATCGCAAGCCGAAACAGGACGATCTCGACGCGCCCGACGACGGCTGGAACGGCCCGATGCCGGGTTTCCTGTCGGTCGGTTTCGGCAGCTGACGCGCCGCTGGTCGATGCCGGTCAGAGCCTGACCAGCATCTTTCCGATATTGCCCCCGGAAAACAGGCCGAGGAAGGCTTCCGGGGCGGATTCCAGTCCGTCGTGCACGGTTTCGCGCATCGTCACCGCTCCGCTGGCGATCAGCCCGCCCATGTCGGCATAAAATTCCTCCATGCACTCGATGAACTGGTCGGTGTAGATAAAACCTTCCATGCGGATGCGCGCCGGGATCGACCGGATCAGATATTTCATCTCTTGCGCCTTTCCGTCGTTATAGACGTCGATCATGCCGCAGATCGCGAAGCGCGCGAAATCATTGGCGGTCGCAAAGGCCGCGTCGAGATGTTCGCCGCCGACATTGTCGAAATAGACGTCGATACCGGGTTTGCCGAGGCGGTCGAGCGCGGCGGCAAGCTGCGGCAGGACGGCCCCCGCCTTGTAATCGATCATCGCATCTGCGCCGAGATCGTCGACCCAGGCGCATTTCTCCGCACCGCCAGCCGAACCGATGACCGTCATTTCGCGCGCCTTGGCGATCTGGACGACCGCGGACCCGACGGCGCCCGCCGCCGCCGATACGAACAGCGTGTCGCCCGGACGTGCGCTCGCGACGCGAAGCAGGCCGATCCAGGCAGTGCCGCCGGTCAGGCCCATGTTGTGCAGGAAGGTTTGCGGGGTCATGCCCGCGGCCAGCGTCTCGACGGGCAATTTGTTGGGCATCATGTCCAGTCCGATGACGCCGCCATCGCGCCATCCGCCCATGTGAAGGATGATGTCACCGGGCGCGAAACCTTCCATGCTGCTTTCGATAACCTCGCCGATCGCTCCCCCGGTCATCGGCTGGTCGATCTGGAAGCTTGCCGCATAGCTTTTGGCGTCGTTCATTCGCCCACGCATATAGGGATCCACCGACAGCCACAGGTTGCGCACACGCAGCTGATCCTTGTCGAGCGGCGTATCGGGGAGTTCACGCAGCGCGAAATTATCCATCGTCGGCAGCCCCTGCGGACGACTGGTCAAATGCCATGCCTCGGCCATCGGAATCCCCCCATTCCTCAATTTCGCCCGGTGGCGGCGACAAAGGACAGAAAAGCCGTTGCCACTGCCAGACAGTGTCGTTAAGACCCCGCCCGTCGCGGGGCCGTAGCTCAGATGGGAGAGCGCTGCAATCGCACTGCAGAGGTCAGGGGTTCGATTCCCCTCGGCTCCACCAGCGACCTTTTCCCGCGGATACTCCCATGATCGAGCCGCGAGGCCTAGCGGTCAGGCTTGCGCGGTTGCTTCACAAATCCGGTAAATGCCGCCGTCACGGTGAACGGCCGCGTGCCTATTGTTCGCCGTAGGTGTCGATCTCTGAAAAGATGCGCGTCAATTGCGCGCGTTCGTCGGCGTCGATGTCGGGGCGCCATATCTCGAACAACAGGATCGTGCGGTCGCTGGCCCCGCGGTTCCACGCCTCATGCTCGAAACTGTCGTCAAAGATCAGCATCTCGCCCTCGCACCAGCTTCGCGTTTCGGCGCCGACGCGCAGGCCGCAACCATCGGGAACGACGAGCGGGAGATGGCAGATCAGCCGTGTGTTGAGCAGCCCGTGGTGCGGCTGGATATGCGTGCCCGGGGCAAGGCGGGAGAAAAGCGCAATCGGGGCCCGGCCGGGGATCACCGGCTGCGGCGCCAGCGCGAGCGCCGCGAGCGTGGCGGGGCAGAGGGCATCCATCCCATCGGCGACGGCGCCATTCTTCCACAGCCAGGCAGCGCCCCAGTCGGATTTGTCGAGCAGCGGGTTGTTCGGCGGCGGGCGGTCCGGATCGGCGGTCACATAAGGGCCGAACCGATCGGCGGCATTGTCGACCAGCGCCAGCAACTCGGCGCGGATCGCGGGTACGGCGGCCTCGACCTCTTCGACCCAGTCAAAATCGGCGCGCTCGAAAAAGGGGCGCTGCACGAGGCCGGGAAAGTAGAACATGCTCGGTTGCTGGAGATAGAGCGGCTGTTCACCCGCGAGCATATGAAGCGCCGCGGCGACGCGTGGCGCGGCATTGGCGGCATCGATTCCTGCGCCGCGCAATCTGTCGAGCAGGTGATCGGCAAAAGCCCGGTCGGTCGCCACAATAAATTGTTCGGCGCGCTGGAGGCCGGGGTGAAGCGCGGGCGGGACGCCGCGGGCCTGCGCTGCGGTGCCGAGCGCGAGGCGATAGAAACTGCCCGCCGCGCGGTCGTCGGCGATGCGGCGCTTGAGTTCGGCCATGGCGAGCAACGCCGCAATATTGCCGCGATCGGCGCGGATCGCGGCATTGAGCGCGGCCGTTTCGGCCGCGACATCGCCGCGTCGATGCGCGTCGCGCGCCTGGTCCAGCCATGTTGCCTGCCCCGTCATGGTTCCAGCCATAACGGGGCGTCACACCATTGCAAGCGGGCGCCCCGCGTGCCTCAGGCTTCGGCAGGCGGCGCGGCTGCTGCCGGTTTCGCCGTGCCGCGAAGCCACGCCCGCACCCCACGGACCAGCGTGGTCCGCCAGATGATCAGCAACAGCGCAAAGAGTGCGGCCCAGGGCAGTACGGCCGCCCCGACGACAAGGATGAACGACAACATGACCCCGCCGCTGTGGACGAGCATGTTCAGTGCGTCGCTGAACGGATTGCCATAACCGATTCCGGGGAGACCGCCGGTGCCGACATAGTCGAATTGCATCGGTGTCGTGGCGAGCATCGCCTCGCCGGTCCTGCGCGCGTCGCGTTCGCCGTCGATTTGCCGGCGCATTCCTGCGACCTGCTGTTGCAGTTCGGCCCGCTCGCGGTCACCGAGACCGCCCTGTCTGAGCCGCGTTTCGAGGCGCGTGATTTCGCTGTTGAGGTCGGCGCTGCGGCGCTGTGAGTCGCTGATCTGCGTTCCGACATCTTCGCCGCTGATCCGTGTCGCCGCGAGCACGCCCTCGGCCTTTTCGACACTGGCGAGCGCATCGCGGCCGAATTTGCGGGCGATCGCCGGATCGAGTTTGAACAGCAGCTGCGCTTCGACCTCGTTCTCGCGCACCAGCCGATAACTCATGCCCGCAATGCGGCAACGATTGGTGCCTAGCGCTTCGCATGCTGCGGCATGGTCCTCCTGCACCTTGGCAATTTGGTTATCGTCGAGCCGGAACGCATAGGAATAGTTGAAGGCAACGCCGGGCGCGGATGTGATGCTGATATTGGGACTGCGCATTTCGAGCGGGGGAGCGGCATCCGGGGCCGGAATGGCGCGGGTCGACGCCGATTCCGATACATCGACGGGGGCCATGTCATAGGCGGGCGCTTCTCTTAGGGCTTCGGATTTATTTTCCGAGCAGCCGATCAGGGCGAGCGCCATCGCGCCCGCTAAGAGCTTGGTTTTCATGAAGTCTCTCCCAACATGCGACTCGCGGTCGCACGTAATGACATATCATTATTGAAAGAGTAGACAATCTATTTCAGGCGAGCTTGACGAAGCTGTCGAGCACCCTTTTCGATCCTGCCTGGTCAAACTCGACCTCAAGCTTGTTGCCGTCGATATCGGTGATTTCGCCGTAACCGAATTTTTCGTGAAAGACGCGCATCCCGACCGCGAGGTCGGCGCGCGCCTTGGCGCCGATCGACGCGGCGGGGCTGCGCTCGGAAGGGGCGGGGGCGCGGGTGACCGTCGTCGAGGTCGCCATGGCCCGCTGCCATGCCGGTCCGCGCGTCATCGTGCGTGCAGGCTGGCGTTCCGCGACATGCGCAAAGGGGTCGCCCTGCGCCGACCAGTTCGCTCGCCACAGGCTTTGCCCGCCGCCAAAGCTGTTTTCGCTATCGACATGTTCGGGCGGGATTTCGGCGATGAAGCGGCTGGGAATGCTGCTCATCCACTGACCGTAGATGCGGCGGTTTGCGGCGTGATAGATGCTCGCGCGCTGCCGGGCGCGGGTGATCGCGACATAAGCCAGGCGGCGTTCTTCCTCCAGGCTGGCGATCCCGCCTTCGTCCATCGACCGCTGCGACGGAAACACGCCGTCTTCCCATCCGGCGAGGAACACATGGTCGAATTCCAGCCCCTTGGCGGCGTGGATCGTCATGATCGTCACCGTCTCGGTCTGATCGTCATTGTCGCGGTCCATCACGAGGCTGACATGTTCGAGGAAAGCCTCAAGCGATTCATACTCTTCCATCGCGCGGACGAGTTCGGACAGGTTTTCGAGCCGGCCCGCAGCCTCTGCGCTGCGGTCGGCCTGGAGCATCGCGGTATAGCCCGACTCGTCGAGGATCAGCTGCGTCAGCTCGGGATGCGACAGCGCGTTTGCCTTGGCCTGCCAATTCCGCATCTGTGCAACAAAATTGGCGAGTTGGCGGCGCGCCTGCGGGGTCAGCTCGTCGGTTTCGGTGATCCGCGATGCGGCGTGGAACAGCGGCGCCTGTTCGGCCCTTGCGAACTGGTGGATGCGCGCAAGCGCCTTGTCGCCAAGCCCGCGTTTGGGGACGTTGACGATGCGCTCGAAAGCCAGGTCGTCGGCCGCCGACTGCACGAGCCGCAGATAGGCGAGCGCATCGCGGATCTCGGCGCGCTCGTAAAATCGAAAGCCGCCGACGATGCGATAAGGCATGCCGATCGCGATGAAGCGGTCCTCGAACTCGCGCGTCTGGAATTGCGCACGGACGAGAATTGCGGTGCGGTCCAACGACACGCGGCGGTGCTGGAGTGTCTCCAGCTCCTCGCCGATCCGGCGTGCCTCTTCGGGGCCGTCCCACACACCGACGACGCGAAGCTTGTCGCCGGGTTCGAGGTCGGTCCACAGCGTCTTGCCCAGTCGATCGCTATTCTGTGCGATCAGCGCCGATGCGGCGGCGAGGATCTGCGGGGTCGAGCGGTAATTTTGTTCGAGGCGGATGACGGTCGCACCGGGGAAATCCTTTTCAAAGCGCAGGATATTCGCCACCTCGGCGCCGCGCCATGAATAGATTGATTGATCGTCGTCGCCGACGCAGCAGATATTCTTGCGCGCCTGCGCGAGCAGGCGCAGCCACAAATACTGGCTGGCGTTGGTGTCCTGATATTCGTCGACGAGGACATATTTGAAACGCGCCTGATATTGTTCGAGCACATCGCGGTGGGTCTTCAATATGACCAGCATGTGGAGGAGTAGATCGCCGAAATCACAGGCATTCAGCGTCTTCAGTCGCGCCTGATACAGTGCATAGAAATGCTGGCCCTTGCCGTCGGCATAGGATTCCTTGTCGGCGGCATCGAGGTCGGCGGGGGTCAGCCCACGGTTCTTCCATTTGTCGATCAGCCCGGCAAGCTGGCGCGCGGGCCAGCGTTTCTCGTCGAGCCCTTCGGCCTGGATCAACTGTTTCAGGACACGCAGCTGGTCGTCGGTGTCGAGGATGGTGAAATTGCTCTGCAAGCCCACCAGTTCGGCATGACGGCGCAACATCTTGGCCGCAATGCTGTGAAAGGTGCCAAGCCAGGGCATCCCCTCGACCGCATCGCCGATCATCCGGCCGATGCGTTCGCGCATTTCGCGTGCCGCCTTGTTGGTAAAGGTGACGGCAAGAATCTCGGAAGGCCAGGCGCGTCGCGTCGCGATGATATGCGCAAGGCGTGCGGTCAGCGCCGCGGTTTTGCCTGTGCCCGCGCCCGCGAGCATCAGCACCGGGCCTTCGGTGGTCAGCACCGCCTGCCGCTGCGGACCGTTCAATCCTTGCAGATAGGGTGGGTCCGACGGGTCGGGACGGGTCAGGTCGGGGGTCGAGATGGGGGGCATGTTCACGCGCGAACGATTAGGGAACAGCGAGCAGGCTGTCCAGTGCAGTGAGGCGGGTAGAGGGCGTGGTTTCGCCGCGTTTCAGCTCGGCCAGCGTTGCGCGCGCCATGGCGCGATAGGCGGGCAGCGTGTCGGGGCTTTGCGCCGCCAGCATATTCAGATGCTCGCCAATGGTCCGGGCATCGCCGCGCAAAAGTGGTCCCGATAATCCGGCAAAGCCCATCGCAAGACTGTTTTCGAGCGCCGCGCGAACGAGCGGGCCGAGCAGCGCCGCCGGGTCTTCGACCCCGGCGTCCTCCAATATGCGCGATGCGCCCGCGATCAGCGTCACCAGATGGTTCGACGCATGACAGAGCGCCGCGTGATAGAGTGGCCGTCGTTCCTCGGCGATCTCGACCGCAAAGCCGCCGATCAGCGCGACGATCTGCTGGGCGTGCTTCGTCGCATCGGCGGACGAGCCGGTGACGGCAAAATGCGCCCCCGCCATGCGCTGCACCTCGCCCGCGGGGTCGCCGGTAAAGGTCATCGCGGGGTGGATCGCGGCGGTGCGTGCGCTGCCCCGGCGTAGCGGTTCGAGGACCGCCGCCCCGCTGCGCCCGCTGACATGAAAGATCAGACGGGTGCGGCTTGCCGCCGGTAGGGCGACCAGAGCGTTGACGACATCGCCCAAGGCATCGTCGGCGACGGCGATCGCGACGATGTCGCATTCAGCCATCAGCCGATCGATCGCGGAGGCCGTCACGGCACCGACGCGTGTCGCCGCGCTGGTCGTCCGGTCGAGCGATCGGCCCCACATGAGCGGGGGCAGGGTCGAATGGGGGACGAATGCCAGCGCCAACGCCTGCGCGACGCGACCCGCGCCGATGACGCCGGGCTGTTGGAAAGGGATGCCGGTCATAGGCGCGACGTAGCGCGGGGTTGTTGTTTTGCCAACGGAACGTCTGTTTTCGATCGGAAGCCAACGCGCATCCCTCCCATTGCCACGCCACCGCAAGGATATTCCGCCCCGGAACCGCCGCCCCGGCTGCGCCCCATTGACCCGCCGTTAACCAATGTTGGGCATAGCGTTTCGATCATCCAGGGACGTGGGCAAGCCAATGAAATATGATCCGATCCATCCGGCAGCGCCGGTGCTCGACGAGTCGGTCGCCAGCGACTGCGGCGAACTGGCCGTCGGGTGTAGCGATGCCGCCGGGCGGATCGAACGCGCGACCGACCAGATGGATCGCCAGATCGGCGAACTTGGCCGGCTGGAGGAATATGTCGTCAGCCTGGAGGCCGACCAGCGGCAGATCGCCGACTCGACCGATGAGGCGAAATTGCTGTCGGCACGCGCGTGCGAGCAGCTCGATAGCGGTGCCGAACGGGTCAACACCGCGGTCAGCGAATTTCGCTCGGTCATTGACCTGATCGCCCGGCTGGGTGCGCATGTCACCAATTTCGCCGCGGTGATGGAACAGGTGCAACAGGTCAGCCAGTCGATCGAACAGATCGCCAAGACCACGAACATGCTCGCACTCAATGCCGCGATCGAGGCCGAACGCGCGGGCGATGCGGGCCGCACCTTTGCCGTCGTCGCCGCCGAGGTGAAAAAGCTGGCGCAGAACACCCGCGGCGCCACCGACGAAATCCGCCGCAGCATCGGCAGCCTTGCTACCGAGGCGAGCGGACTGGTCGCGGAAATCCAGTCGGGCGTTGAACAGTCGAGCCGCGCCGAGGCGCAGTTCGAGACGATCACCGACGCGCTGCACGATGCGACGCACCTCGTCGCGCTGCTCGACGATCAGAGCGACCGTATCGCACAGTCGAGCGCGATGGTGCATGCGAATGGCGCAAAGGTGCGCGAGGCACTGGACCGCGTCGTCACGTCGGTGCGCGACAATAGTTTGACCTTGGTGGGCACACGCGATTCGATCCTGTCGATGGAACATGTGTCGAACCGCATGTTCAACGCCGTGATTTCGGCCGGCGTCAGCCCGCAGGATTCGGCAATCGTCGCCTTGGCGGCCCAAGTGCGCGACGAATTTGTCGGGCTGGCCGAACGCGCGGTCGATCGCGGCGAGCTGACGATGGAACAATTGTTCGACACCGATTATGTCCGCGTGCCGGGGTCCAATCCCGAACGATTCCGCACGACGCTGTGCGACTGGGCCGACGCCCATTGGCGCCCGCTGTTCGATCGCGTCGTTGCCGAGCATCCGGAGATCAAGATGTCGTCGGCGGGTGACATGAACGGCTTTCTGCCGACGCATATTACCAACTGCTCGCGCGCGCCGACCGGCGACCTGGAGCATGACACGGCGCATTGCCGCAACGGCCGCATCCTCTACGACGAAACCGACGCCGCTGCCAAGCGCAGCACCGCGCCCTATTTCATGACGGTCTATCGCCAGGAAGGCGACGGCATCAATTATGTCACCGTGCGCAACGTCTATATGCCCGCGATCATCAACGGCCGCCGCTGGGGCGATGTCGAGGTGGCGTACCAGCTTTAGGACGCGGCGATAAAAGCGGCGTTCCCCCGCCGTGGCCGGGATAGGCGGCCCGGTTGGGGCTTATCGGATCAACTGCCCTGGCGGCGGGCCATGAAGGCCAGCTTTTCAAACAACATCACATCCTGCTCGTTTTTGAGCAGCGCGCCGTGCAGGGGAGGGATCGCCTTGCCGACATCGCGGTTCTGGAGCACTTCCAGCGGCATATCCTCGTTCAGCAGCAGCTTCAGCCAGTCGATCAATTCGCTGGTCGATGGCTTTTTCTTGAGCCCCGGCACATCGCGGACTTCATAGAAAATGTCCATCGCGCGGCTGACCAGCATCTTCTGGATGCCGGGAAAATGCACCTCGACGATCGACGCCATCGTGTCGCGGTCGGGGAATTTGATATAGTGAAAGAAACAGCGGCGCAGGAAGGCGTCGGGCAGTTCCTTTTCATTGTTCGATGTGATGACGACGATCGGGCGTTCCTTCGCGCTCACCGTCTCGTCGGTTTCATAGACATGGAACGCCATGCGATCGAGTTCCTGGAGCAGGTCGTTCGGGAATTCAATGTCGGCCTTGTCGATCTCGTCGATCAGCAGGACGGGCAGCTTGGGGCTGGTGAACGCCTCCCACAATTTGCCCTTGCGAATATAGTTGCGGATGTCGTGGACGCGCTCTTCGCCGAGCTGGCCGTCGCGAAGGCGCGCGACCGCATCATACTCATACAGGCCCTGCTGGGCCTTGGTGGTTGACTTGATGTTCCAGGTGATCAGCGGCGCGTCGAACGCCTTTGCGATTTCCTCTGCCAGCACAGTCTTGCCGGTGCCGGGTTCGCCTTTCACGAGCAGCGGGCGGCGCAGCAGGGTGGCGGCGTTGACCGCGACCTTCAGGTCATCGGTGGCGATATAGGCGCTGGTGCCTTCAAAACGCATCGGCTCTTTCCCTTAACGTGAACGTCAAGCGGGCATAGCGGCGGCGAGGGAGTGGTGCAAGCCGAAGGGCGCGGCAATCCGAATCCACCCTGTCGCGAAGCGATGGCGACGGCCGGGTTCAGGGATGCGCGCGGCTGGCGGCGCGCGCCGCCATCAGGTCCCACAGGCCGCTTTGCTGCATGATCAGCTGCTGCGCACCGAACAGCATCGCGCGTTCGACGGCAGGTGTGGCGGCAACCTTTGCGGCAAGCCGGGCGGTGCCGGGCAGGTCGGGCAGGGTGCAAGGCGCGGGGGAAAGGTCGAGCCGCTGGGCGCTGATGTCGAGCAGGACGCGGATCGTCCGCCAGTCGAGCGTCAGCGCGATCGCCGCGCCGACGGCGCAACCGTGACGGTCCGATTCGGCGAGCATGTCGATCGCCTTTCGCTGTGCGGCAACCGCGGCTTCGCATTGTGCCTGGCCCTGGGTGCTCGGCACCGGACCGACCGCGGATGCGATCTTCGACAGAAAGGCGCGCTCGGCGGCGAAGGCCTCGGCCGCCTCGTCCATCCACTGGCGTGAAGCGGGGTCGACGGCTTTGCGCGCGGCATTGTCGATCACCCCGGGGTGGCGACCGTGGAGCAGGCAGAGGAAATGGACGGCATCAGCCAGGTTGCGCATCGCTTCCGGCCCGCTCGACAACGCGCCCGAACGGACATGAGCGTGGGCGCCGGTGCCGTCGCTGGCAACCAGCGCGTCGAGCAGTTCTGCGACGCCGCGCGTCTGCATCTTGGGCTGGGTCGATGGGCTCAACGCTTGATCCTCGCTGCGGCAGGTCGTGCGCGACCCAAGCCGATGGAATTGCAAAGATCAGCCATAGGCCAACGTCGTAAACGCGACGTTTATAAGCGGCACCTGATTTGAGCCTTGTCCTGTTCCAGTCAGGGACAACCGACTGGCGCGCGAAAGGGGCCGACAAGCACCGGGGAGAGCTTGCCGGCCCCGTTTGCGGCGCCCCGGGGGAAGCGCCGCAAATAGTTGAGGAACGCGGAAGAGAGCGGGCGTCCTGCGGTGTCGTGCTCAGGCTGCGAGCGCGAGCTCTTCTGCCTTTTCGCGCTGCGGTTCGGCGCTTTCGGTCGCGCTCAGCGCGGGCTGGGCGGGCGCGGTGGCCTTGGCCGGAAAGATCAGGCGCGATGCCAGCACCACGATCCCGAGTCCGAAATAGGCGGCAAAGCTCTGCACCGGAAAAAAGAACAGCGGCGCGATGAATGCCAGGCGAAGGTAGAGCGGGTTGAAGCCGAAATCCTGACCCACGGCCTCGCAAATCCCGAAAAAGGTGTCGCGGCGGCGGAAGAGATTGGTGGTTTCCGTGTCCATTGTCTTGTCTTTCCCTTGGGCTGCGAGCACCGAGCCGCGCCGATGCCGGATGTATCGCAAAGGCCGTGCCAATTGCCGCAATCTCACGTAATTCTGGGTCTTTTCGGTCCGGCCGCACGTCGCGGCCTGTCCTTCATCCTGAATCGATTCCCATCCATTGGGAATGTGTGCCATTTGGTGGGCAGCGCCTGAACCCATGATGAAGATCGCCGCACCGATGATGGGTGCTATCTGGTCGTGAAATATGAAGATTTGAAGAGGATCGGCGAAAAATTTGTGCGACGCAGCATTTAAGCGGATCGGCGCCAGGCGGCCTGTGCAAACTCGCGCGATGCCCAACAATCCTCTGGACTTCATCTCGCCATTCGCTCCATCTACGATCGAGCCATGCGGGAATATCGGATCATTCGACTGGCTGGCGCCGCGTTGGCGGTCCTTGCGCTCTCTGCATGTGCGGGGGCCAAATATCGTCCCGTTGCCGATGCGCCGGTGCGGATCGGCCCCGCTTACACGATTCGCGGCACGACCTATGTCCCCGCCGCGGCCCCCGGCTATGACGCGATGGGGTATGCGAGCTGGTATGGCAGCGAGTCGGGAAACCGCACGGCGAATGGCGAGCAGTTTCGTCCCGACTGGATCACCGCCGCGCACACGACACTGCCGCTACCGACCTTTGTCGAGGTGACGGCGCTCGATACCGGACGGCGGATCATTGTGCGGGTGAACGATCGCGGCCCCTTCGCGCTCGGGCGGGTTATCGACTTGTCGCGCGGCGCGGCGGAAGAACTCGGAATGAAGGAACAGGGGCATGCGCCGGTGCGCGTGCGCCGCGTCGAGCCGTCGGAAAAGGACCGCGATCGGCTTCGCAGGGGCAAGCCCGCGGCATCGCTTGCGCCGGTCCCCGAGCGCGAATTGCAGCGGCTGCGCGCCCAACTCGCGGCGCAGGGCCGCCGAGGTGAACCGTAAAGCAAGTCGCGAGAGGATGGCAAAGCGGTGCCATGAGTCTATCCGGCGCTGGCCGGCATGGTATTAGCTGGCCGGGGCTGCCGACGATACGCTGACAAACGCTCAGGCAGGTCTGAGCAGCGTCAGTTTTGCCTTGCCGACCTTGCGCTCGGCATCCATTTCAAAGCCCGCGATATTGATCGCCTCGCCGTGGGTCGTTTCGACCGAGATCCAACTGTCGGGTCCGATCCAGCCAAGACGGTTCAGCTTGTCCAGGGCGACGCTCCCCGCGCCGGTATCATAAGGCGCATCGAGCATAAGCAGGTCGTATGTGCGCCGCGCCGGACCGAGGGCGAGCACCGATCCGGCGCGGATGTCGGCGCGCGCGTTGGCGTCAAGCGCCACCAGATTCTTGCGCAGCACATCGAGCGCATCCTTGTCCTGTTCGGCGAACAGGCATTGTTCGGCCCCGCGCGACAGCGCCTCGATCCCGAGCGCGCCCGATCCGGCGAAGAGGTCGGCGACGTGGAGCCCCTCGAAACTGCCAAGGCGGCTGGTCAGCATCGAGAAGAGCGTCTCGCGCGTCCGGTCGGCGGTCGGACGCGTCATGTCATTTCGGGGCGCGAGCAACTTGCGGCCGCGCCATTCGCCGGCGATGACGCGCATCAGCCGAGGTGCCGACGGAATTTGAACAATTCGTCGCGGGGCACGACATCGACCGCGCCAAGCGGCATGTCGCCCAGCTCGAACACGCCGTAGCGGGTGCGGATCAGGCGGCTGACCTGGAGCCCGAAATGTTCGAGCACCTTGCGCACTTCGCGGTTTTTGCCCTCGGTCAGCGTCATCTCGACCCACTGGTTGCGGCCGGTGCGGCGTTCAAGATTGGCGTCGATTTTGCCATAACGAACGCCATCGATCTCGATCCCCATCGCCAGTTCTTCAAGCTGGGCCTGGCTGATGTCGCCAAAGGCGCGCGCGCGGTAGGTGCGCTCGACCCCGCTGGCGGGCAGTTCGAGCTGGCGCTTGAATTCGCCGTCGTTGGTCAGCAGCAACAGTCCCTCGGTGTTATAATCGAGGCGGCCGACGGGCATCAGACGGGGCAGGTCCTTGGGCAACAGGTCATAGATCGTCTTGCGTCCCTTGGGGTCGCGCGCTGCGGTGATGCATCCCGCGGGCTTGTGGAAGCGGTAGAGGCGCGTCGAGACCGGCTTGGCGACGGGATTGCCATCGACGGTCAGCCCTTCGATCGAGGCGAGCAAGGGGGCCGGCTGGACGATGACCTGGCCGTTCAGCGCGATGCGGCCCTCCTCGATCATCCGTTCCACATCGCGGCGCGATCCGATCCCGGCGCGCGCGAGCAGCTTGGCGATGCGCTGCGGTCCATCCTCGCGATCGGCCTCCGCCGGTTTCGCCTTGAGCGCGGATGCGGCGCCGCGGGCGGCGCGGCGACCGCGCTGACCACCCGGGGGGGCGCCGGGGTCGTTCGAGGGTTTCGGAGCGGAGCGCGGTGGACGGCGAGTGGTCATGGGAACGGATGCGACTTTCGTGTCGTTTTCAGGGGGAATAGTGTTGCGTTATGATCACGCTCATAGCCGGAAAAGGATCGCTTCGTCGATGGCGGGCAGAAGCGATCTTGCAGGACGGCGCAGAGCGGGTCATGGCGACGTTAAAGGGACTCTGCATGCTCTTCGCTCATCGCCCGACCTGTATCAAGCGGTTGTTGATCATCGAGGATGATCCGCTGACCGCGTTCGACAACGAACACACGCTGAAACACAGCGGGTACGATATTGTCGCGACGGTCGATTCGGGTGAGGCCGCGGTTCCGATCATGGCAGCCGAACCGATTGATGCGCTGGTCCTTGACCTGGGCCTGGCGGGAAATATGACCGGGCGCGAAGTCGCCCGGCTGGCGCGTGATCGCGGCATCGCGGTGCTGCTGGTGACCGGGCAATGCCCCGAGGACGCGGCCGACATTGCCGTCGCCTGCCTCGCCAAGCCGCACAACCCCTCCGCCCTCGTCGCGGCGCTCCGCGCGGTCGAATCGATGACGTGCAAGAACGAGGCCCCCCGCAAGGTCGGCGGGCTGCGAACCTATTGGCGTCCCGCCGCCGCCTGATCGCGACCAGCCGATAAATAGCCGCTTCCAATTTGGAACCAAGCCTCTAGGCCGTTTCCCGACGGGTAATGGCATTCGCACGGCGGATGCACGGGGAGTGTCTGCATGTCGGTCGATCTGATTCGGTTTATCATTTTTGTGGCGATCCTTGGCGGATTGGCGGTCGTCGCGCTGTCGATCCCGGCCTTTCGGCCGTATCTGCGCAAAAATCCGATGATCACCTTCCTGCTCGGCATATCGAGCGGCTTTCCGCTGACGCTGCTGATCGCGACGATGACCTTCTGGCTGGCAAAGGTGGGGATCGACACCGCGACGATCGGCTTCGCCGTTGCGCTGGGCATTCCCTACACGATCAAGTTCCTGTGGGCGCCGATCGTCGACAAATTGCCGCTACCGTTCCTGACCAGGACGTTCGGGCAACGGCGCGGCTGGCTGTTTTTCATCCAGGCGTTGCTGTTCGTCTCGATCTGGCAGTTGGGGGCCAGCAATCCGCAACCCGGCCAACTCGGCACCTTCGCCATCTGGGCGTTGATCACGGCCTTTTTGTCGGCAACGCAGGATATCGTTATCGACGCCTATCGGATCGAGATCCTTGAAGAGGATGAATTTGCGCATGGCACCGCGACGAACCAGTTCGGATACCGGACAGGCAATCTGATCGCCGGCGCCGGGACGATCTATTTCGCCTCGAACGAGGGGTTGGGGCTTGGCTGGGCGACCGCGTACGGCCTGACGGCCTTTTGCATCGTCCCGGCGATACTCGGCGCGCTGTGGGCCGGGCCGGGTAAATTCGTCGATCGGTTTGAACATGCCGCCGGGATGAAGGTCGGCCAATGGCTGACCGAGGCCGTCGTCAACCCGTTCCGCGAGTTCCTGACGCGCCATGGCGCGTTCCTCGTCCTTGGCTTTGTCCTTGTCTACAAGGTCGGGGATGCGATGGGGCAGACGATGCTGGGGCCGATGATCGTCGACCTCGGATTTCCCGATCTCGACTATATTTCGGCGAACAAGCTGTGGGGTTTCGGCGCGCTGATCGTCGGTTCGGCGCTGGGCGCGCCCTTCCTGCTCTGGCTGGGCATGGGGCGGGCGCTGCTGGTCTCGGGGCTGATGATGATGTTCTCGAACGTCATGTTCATGGTGCTGGCCGCGACGGGCAACAATTACTGGATGCTGGTCGCCGCGATCGTCACCGAAAATTTGACTAGCGGCATCGGGTTGACCGTATTCGCCACCTATCTCTCCGGCCTGTCGAGCATCGCCTATACCGCAACCCAGTTCGCGCTGCTGTCGTCCTTTGCCGGGGTCGGGCGGACATTCATGGCCGGGCCCGCGGGAATCGTCGCAGAGAAACTCGGCTGGGTCGGGTTCTGGGGCTTTACGGTGGTCGCCGCCCTTCCGGGGATGCTGTTACTCTGGCTGCTGTGGAGCAAGGGTTATGTCGGGGAGGGCATTCGGCAGACCACCGTCGTTGACGAACGTCAGTTGCGACAGCCCGTCAGTGCCTGGCGCGTCGTCGGCTTTGCCGCGATCGTTGCCGGATTGGTCGGCATCCTGCTGGCGCAGCAACTTGAACTGGCATCGTCGATCATGACGGCTTCGATCGCCGCCTTCGCCGTTGGTGCCTTGCTGGCGTGGAAGGGCGGCACCACAAAACCCGCCTGATGACGGGGCCTCAGGCGGGCTGCTCCCCGTTGGCATCGAGCACATCGCCTGCAAGGTAGAGCGAGCCTGCGATCAGGACAATTTCACCCGCCGGATCGACGCTGATCCGGCGCAGCGCGTCTGCAACCGATGCCGCTGCCCTCGCGTCCGCGCCAAAGGCATCCGCCGCATGATGCTCGTGCCCCGGCACGGGGACCACGGTCAGGCTGGCGAGGCGATCCGCCAGCGGTGCGACGATTGCCGCGGGATCCTTGTTCGCCAGCATGCCGGTGATCAGGTGGATGCGCCGCGGTTCGGCCGCAAACCGCCGGGCCAGCGCAAGACCAGCGTCCACGTTATGCGCGCCGTCGAGCCAAATTTCGGTGCCATCGGGGACCAATGCGGCGAGCGGTCCCGCGCCGAGCAACTGCATACGGCCGGGCCAGAAGGCGGCGGCAACGCCGCGCGCGATATCTGCGTCGCCAGGCCGCGGTTCGGGCGCCAGGTAGAGCATTGCGATCGCCAGTCCTGCGTTGCGCATTTGGTGCGCGCCGGCCATGCGCGGGCGCAGCGGCCCGTCGACCGAGCCCAGTTTCGACGACCAGCGAAAAGCCTCGGCATCGGTGTCGATCGTCCAGCCGTCGCCTTCGGGGAACAGCGTGGCGCCGACCGAGGCGACCTTCGCGGCAATCGTGTCGCGTAGGAGGGGGGGGTAATCGAAGGTCGCAACGGGCGTGTCGGGCTTGATGATCCCGGCCTTTTCCCATGCGATGCGCGCCGCAGGCTCGTCCGGTGTGCCCGTTTCGGGTTCGAGCAGGAACGCCTCATGGTCGATGCCGAGCGACGCGATGCCCGCGACCGCGGGGGGCGGGATGATGTTGGTGGCGTCGAGCCGCCCGCCAAGCCCGACCTCGATAATGCAGTCATCGGCGGGGATGCGGGCAAAGGCAAGGAAGGCGGCGGCCGTGGTCACCTCAAAGAAGCTCGCGCGCAGCCCTTCCGCTTCGTCGAGCACCTCTTCGAGCAGCGCCGCAAGCAGCGCGTCGTCGATCAGCGTCCCGGCAAGGCGAATGCGTTCGTTGAACCGGACGAGGTGCGGGCTGGTGTAGCTGTGGACGCAGCGCCCCTGCGCTTCGAGGATCGCGCGCAGATAGGCACAGGTCGATCCCTTGCCGTTGGTGCCCGCGACATGGAAGGTGCGTGGGAGCTGGAGCTGTGGATTGCCGAGGCGCGCGCAGAGTTCGGCGATGCGTTCGAGGCCGAGGATGTCGCGGCCGGGCGATAAGGCGGCGAGACGATCGAGTTGGGTCTGGACCGCGGGGTTCGAGGAGTGGGCGTGGTCGGGCATTGTTGAGCCTATGTCTTCGGGCCTCTCTCGCCTTCGTCATGCCAGACTTGATCCGGCATCCATTCCCGCGCCGCCGAATGGACCCCGGATCAAGTCCGGGGTGACGAAAACACTTGTGCCGGTTGCGTCGGCCTAAGCCGCCTTTTCGGGCGCCAGATAGCCGATCAGCCGCCCCAGCGTTTCGGGCAGCTCCTTGCGGTGCACGACCATGTCGATCATCCCATGGTCGAGCAGATATTCGGCGCGCTGGAAGCCTTCGGGCAGCTTTTCGCGGATCGTATTCTCGATCACGCGCTGGCCCGCGAAGCCGATCAGCGCCTTGGGCTCGCTGATCTGGATATCGCCGAGCATCGCATAGCTCGCGGTGACGCCGCCGGTCGTCGGGTCGGTCAGCAGCACGATATAGGGCAGGCCGGCGCGGCGGAGGCGCGCGAGCGCGACGGTCGCGCGCGGCATCTGCATCAGCGACAGTGTGCCTTCCTGCATTCGCGCGCCGCCCGCGGCGGTAATCGCGATATAGGGGACGCCGCGCTTGATCGCGTTCTCGACGCCCGCGACGAAGGCTTCGCCGACCGCGACCCCCATCGAACCGCCCATGAAGGCGAAATCCTGCACCCCGATCACGACGCCTTGGCCCGAGATGCGGCCAAAGGCGTTCTGATAGGCGTCGCGGTCGCCGGTCTGCGCGCGCGCCGCCTTGATACGATCGACATATTTTTTGGTGTCGCGGAATTTGAGCGGATCTTCGGGTGCCGCGGGCGCGGCGATCAACTCGTGCAGCCCGCCGTCGAACAGCTGGGCGAAGCGTTCGGTGGCGCCGATGCGGTCGTGATGATCGCAGCGTGGGCAGACGTTGAGATTATCTTCCCATTCCTTGACGAACACCATCTGCTGACACTGGCGGCATTTGTGCCACAGATTGTCGGCGGTATCGCGTTTGGCGGTGAAGGGCAGGGCGTTGCGAACGCGGTCGAGCCAGCTCATGCGGCGATCTCCTTTGCGCCGTGAATAGCATCGGCGAGTGAGCGGGTGAAGGCCTCGACATGCGGCGCCGCAGCGTCGCCATGTTCGGCGATGATGTCGATGAAGGCCGATCCGACGACGACGCCATCAGCGACCTTGGCGATCTGCGCGGCCTGATCGGGGGTCCGGACGCCGAAGCCGACCGCGACGGGCAGGTTAGTGGCGGCTTTCAGGCGCGCGACGGCTTCGTCGATGCTCGCCTGTGCGGCCTGTTGCTGGCCGGTGATGCCGGCGACCGAGACATAATAGAGGAAACCGCCCGCGCCATTGAGCACGGCGGGCAGCCGCGCGGTGTCGGTGGTCGGGGTGGCGAGGCGGATCAGGTCGACCCCGGCGGCGCGCAGCGCGGGGCCGAGTTCGGGGTCTTCCTCGGCCGGAACATCGACGCAGATGACGCCATCGACGCCGGCCTTGGCGCATTCGGCCGCGAACCAGTCACCGCCACGGATCGTCATCGGATTGGCATAACCCATCAGCACGAGCGGGGTTTCGGGATGGCGGCTGCGGAAAGCGGCAGCGATGTCGAAGATGTCGGCGGTGGTCGTGCCCTTGGCGAGGCTGCGCAGGTTCGCCTGCTGGATCGCGGGGCCATCGGCCATCGGATCGGTGAAGGGCATACCCAGCTCGATCACATCGGCGCCCCCCGCGACGAGCGCATCGAGGTTCGCGGCGGTGTTGCCGTCGCCTGCGGTGATGAAGGCGACGAGCGCGGGGTGGGGTTTGGCGAAGGCGGTGGTGAAGCGGGTCATTCGGCCCTCTCCCCTTCAGGGGAGAGGGTTGGGAGAGGGGGATGGCCGACAAACAGCGCAAGCTGCGTCAGCACGCCTTCCATGTTCGTCATCACGTCGAAATTAGCAAATCTAATCACCCTGTAACCCTGTTCCTCGAAAAATACTGTCCGCGCCCGATCGTAATCTTCCTGAAATCCATGCGTATCGCCATCGACCTCGACAACCACCATCGGATCTCTCGCGGAGAAATCAGCGATGTATCGCCCAATAACCTTCTGTCGGCGAAACTTGATGCCGTGAAAGCGCTCGGCGCGAAGCTGGAACCAGAGGCGGGTTTCAGGTTCAGTCTGCTCGCGCCGCATCTTCTTTGCGAATTCGATCAGCCTCCAGTCCCGCATTCGTTCCCCTCTCCCAACCCTCTCCCCTGAAGGGGAGAGGGCCTTTATAGCTTAACCTCCAAGGCATCGGCGACCGTCGCAATATCCTTGTCGCCGCGCCCCGAGCAGTTGACGATGATGATCTTGTCCTTGTCCAAAGTCGGCGCGATGCGTTCGGCGGCGGCGATGGCGTGGGCGGACTCTAGCGCGGGAATGATGCCTTCGAGCTTGGTGAGCTTCTGGAAACTTGCGAGGGCTTCGGCATCGGTGACGGGTTCGTAGCGGACGCGGCCGATGTCGTGGAGCCAGCTATGCTCGGGGCCGATGCCCGGATAGTCGAGCCCCGCCGAGATGCTGTGCGCCTCGGTGATCTGGCCGTCCTCATCCTGCAACAGATAGGTCTTGTTGCCGTGGAGGATGCCGGGCTTGCCGCCCGCGAGGCTGGCGGCGTGCTTGCCGTCCAGCCCTTCGCCCGCTGCTTCGACGCCGACGATCTCGACGTCCGTGTCATCAAGGAAGGGATGGAACAGGCCGATGGCGTTCGATCCGCCACCAACGGGGGCGATCAGCATGTCGGGCAGGCGGCCCTCGGCTTCCAAAATTTGCGCGCGCGCTTCGTCGCCGATCACCGACTGGAAATCGCGTACGAGTTGCGGATAGGGGTGCGGCCCGGCGACGGTGCCGATGATGTAGAAAGTGTCGTGGACGTTCGCGACCCAGTGGCGCAGCGCCTCGTTCATCGCATCCTTCAGCGTCTTGGCACCGCTCTCGACCGCGACGACTTCGGCGCCGAGCAGCTTCATGCGGAACACATTGGGCTGTTGCCGCGCAACATCGACCGCGCCCATGAAGATGGTGCAGGGCAGGCCGAAGAGCGCCGCGACGGTCGCGGTCGCGACGCCATGCTGGCCCGCGCCGGTTTCGGCGATGATCTTGGTCTTGCCCATCCGTTTGGCGAGCAGGATCTGGCCGATGCAATTGTTGATCTTATGCGCGCCGGTGTGGTTCAGATCCTCGCGCTTGAGATAGATTTTCGCGCCGCCGAGATGATCGGTCAGTCGCTGCGCCAGCCACAGCGGGCTGGGGCGACCGACATAGTTTTTGAGCAGGTCGTCGAACTCGGCCTTGAACGCTGGGTCGGCCTGCGCGGCGCGATAGTGACGCTCGAGATCGAGGATCAGCGGCATCAGCGTTTCGGCGACATAGCGGCCGCCGAACTGGCCGAAATGGCCGCGATCGTCGGGGCCGGAGCGAAGGCTGTTGGGCAGGGTTGGGGCGTCGGTCATCGTCATATCCATCGGTTACGGGTGGGCATTCACTTGAAGATCAGGTCTCAAGCGATCAGCGCCATCGTTTTCCGATGCGCAGGACGAGGGGGCGCAGCGTGGTCATCTGCCGACCGCTTTAAGGAAAGCGGCGATCTTGTCCACATCCTTGACGCCCGGCGCGCTTTCGACCCCCGAAGAAACATCGACGAGCGGGGCCCCGGTTTCGGCTATTGCCTGTGCGACATTGGCCGGTGTCAGCCCCCCGGCGATGCCCCAATCCATGATGTGCCGATGGTTTTTGAGAAGGGACCAATCGAAACGCGTGCCCGTGCCGCCGGGCAATGCCGCGGCGGGTGCATCGAAAAGGATGCGATCGGCGATCCCGCGATATTGCTGGATGCGCTCAAGCGTTCCAGCGTCCTTCAGGCCGACCGCCTTCCAGATTTCTGCGGGCGCGAGCCGTTTCACGACGGCCAGCCATTCGGGGGTCTCGCTACCGTGAAACTGGATGACGTCGGGACGCACCATGCCGAGCGCATCGCCGGTCAGCTGCTGCGAAGCGTTGACGAGCAACAGGGCCACTTTGACATGCGGTCCCGCGCGCTTGCGCAGCTCCGCCGCGGTCTTGAGGTCGACGTGGCGCGGGCTCGGCTCATAATGGACAAGGCCGATATGCGTGGCGCCATGGCGAATGGCGGCGTCGACCGTTTCGGGCGTCTTCAGCCCGCAGATTTTGACGAGAGGGAGCATGGTCGCTCTTTGCTCGTCAATTGGCATAGAGGCAACCGCCGATATGGGGGGTATTGGCAGTTGTCATCATTATGCTAGGCTTCCCTTAAAGGGGAGGGCGCGATGTACCGGATATTATTGGCTTTATCATGTCTTTGTGTCGCGGCCTGCAATCCGGCGAACGCCACCGCTGAACTGGCTGCTTCCGAAAAAGCCGTCGCGGCCTTTCACGCTTCTGCGAACGCCGGCAAATTTGACGATATCTATTTCGGGTCAGCAGATGAAATGCAGAACTCCGCCGATATTGTGGAATTTGAGGAGTTTCTCGGCGTCGTTCAGCGAAAGCTTGGCAACGCAGGAAAATCCTCCCAGCAGGGATGGCGCGTAAACTACGGAAATGGCGCAACGCTCATCGTGCTCAATATGCAAACAAAATATGCCAAGGGCGATGCCGTCGAAACCTTCACCTTCAAATCGTCCTCGAAGGGCCCCATGCTTGTCGGCTACAACATCCAGTCGCAAGCACTGATTATGAACTGAGGCCTGCTATTAAAGCGTCGCTTCGATCTCGCGCGCGGCGAGGTCGGGGTCGGCCGACTGGCTGATCGGGCGGCCGACGACCAGGATCGAGGCGCCATCGCCCATCGCTTGTGCCGGCGTGACGACGCGCTTCTGGTCACCGATCTTGCCGTTCGCGGGACGCACGCCGGGGACGACGAAAAAGCCACCGGGCCACGCTTTGCGTGCCGCTTTCACTTCGTGGCCTGAACAGACGATGCCATCCAGGCCGGATTCGCGCGCCAGCGCCGCTAGGCGCACGACCTGGTCGTGCGGTGTGCCGCCCACACCGATATCGTCGAGGTCTGGCGCGTCGAGGCTCGTCAACACGGTGACCGCAACCACCTTGGTATTGAGCCCCGCCGCCGCCTTCGCTTCTTCGAGCATCGCGCGGCCGCCGGCGGCATGGACCGTCAGGATTGCGGGTTCGAGCGGGCGCAGCGCCTGAATTGCTTTCGCCACGGTGTTCGGAATGTCGTGGAGCTTGAGGTCGAGGAAGATCGGCAGGCCGAGCTTCGCCATTTCATGGACGCCGTGGTGGCCGTTGGCGCAGAAAAACTCGAGGCCCAGCTTCAAACCGCCGACATGGCGCCGCACCTTTTGCGCCAGCGTCAGCGCGGCGTCGAGGTGCGTCGTGTCGATGGCGAGATAGAGCGGCGATGTCATGGCTTGTCCGTCGAAAACAGATCGGTGGGTGCGGGGGGAATGTCGTTGACCGGCGCAGTCGGCGTCACCTCGACCGGCCGATTGGCGAGCGCCCGCAGATCCGCCGCCTGCCGCTCGCTGGCGTCGAGGCGGCGTTTCATCGACCATCGCGTGGTGCGCAGCGCGACCCACATCGGCACGCTGCCGATCAGGAAGGAGGTCAGGATCAAAACCGGCAATTTGGTGTCGAGCACTTGCCCGGGCCAGATTGTCACGGTGACCGGAATCCAGTTCGCCATGGCAAAAATGACGAGAACAGCGGTCAGCAACACCCAGATGATCGTTCGCAGCATGCCCACTTCGTCTTGCTCCTCTGTCGGTCCGGCGCCGACCCTATGACAGATTGCCGAACGATTCCAGTCCGGGGCTATGCCGCCCCGAACACCCGATCGAAGATCGTATCGACATGCTTCATATGATAGCCAAGGTCGAACAGGGCGGTCAGCTCGTCGGCCGACAGCTTTGCCGTGACGTCGGCATCGGCCTTCAAAAGTTCGAGCAGCGAAAGCTGGCCGTCCGAATCCCACACTTTCATCGCGTTACGCTGGACAAGGACATAGCTTTCCTCGCGGCTGGCGCCCGCTTGTGTCAACGCAAGCAGGACACGCTGCGAGTGGACGAGACCGCCCATGCGATCGAGATTCTTCTGCATCCGCGCAGGATAGACGAGCAGCTTGTCGACGACGCCGGTGAGCCGCGCGAGCGCGAAATCGAGGGTGATCGTCGCGTCGGGACCGATGAAGCGTTCGACCGACGAATGGCTGATGTCGCGTTCATGCCACAGCGCGACATTTTCCATGGCGGGGATCGCGGCGCTGCGGACCATGCGCGCAAGGCCGGTCAGATTTTCCGTCAGCACCGGGTTGCGTTTGTGCGGCATCGCCGACGAACCCTTCTGGCCCGGCGAGAAATATTCTTCGGCCTCCAGCACTTCGGTGCGCTGGAGATGGCGGACTTCTACCGAAAGGCGCTCGATCGAAGAAGCGACGACGCCGAGCACGGCGAAGAACATCGCATGACGGTCGCGCGGAATGACCTGCGTCGATACGGGCTCGATCGCGAGGCCCAGCTTGGCGGCGACATGCGCTTCGACGCGCGGGTCGATATTGGCGAAGGTGCCGACGGCGCCCGAGATGGCACAGGTCGCGATCTCGGCGCGCGCAGCCTGGAGCCGCAGCTTGCAGCGCGAAAATTCGGCATAGGCCTCGGCAAGTTTCAGCCCGAAGGTCACGGGTTCGGCATGGATGCCGTGGCTGCGGCCGATCGTGGGGGTCAGCTTATGTTCATAGGCGCGGCGCTTGATGGCATCCAGCAGCGCGTCGAGGTCGGCAAGCAGGATGTCGGCCGCCTGGCTGAGCTGCACCGCAAGGCATGTGTCGAGCACGTCGGAGCTGGTCATGCCCTGATGCATGAAGCGGGCTTCATCGCCGACATTTTCGGCCACCCAGGTCAGGAAGGCGATGACATCATGCTTGGTGACCGCCTCGATCGCCTCGATGGCGGCGACGTCGATCACGGGATTTGTGGCCCACCAATCCCACAACGCCTTGGCCGCCGATTTTGGCACGGTGCCGAGTTCGGCAAGGGCGTCGGTCGCGTGCGCTTCGATCTCGAACCAGATGCGAAAGCGATTCTCGGCCGACCAGATCGCCGTCATTTCCGGCCGTGCGTAACGCGGAACCATTGAATTTCCTTCCTTTTCGGGCGGCTTGTCGCGGAATCCCCGCGAAACCGGGTCGGGGCGCCCCGTAGCAGGGACGGGGCGTTTCGCCAAACCCCGCGCATCCGCAACTTAGCCGAAACATGGCGGGTTGCTTTTATGCCCCATCAGAAAGGCGACAGGTCGCAGCATCCGCTGAACGTCGCCGGTACAGGAGAATTAATGTGTTGAAACAAATGCTTTTGGTCGGCGCTGCGGCGGTCAGCTTCCCCGCATTCGCTCAGACGACCGCTCCCGCGGAAGACACGGCCCCGACGACGCAGTCGCAGCCGTCGCCGACCGACGCGCCAGCCCCTGCGCCGGGCGAGAAGCCGACCGACGACCAGAAGCCCATGGATGACCATATGGATGACAAGGCGCCGACCGAAGACGCCGTTCCAACCGACACCCCGCCCGCGGCTGAACCGGCCCCTCCGGTCGACCAGCCTGCTCCGGATGCCGAACCCAACCCGGAATCGGAACCGGAATAACCCCAGACTCAGGAGATAGATGATGTTGAAACAGATGCTTTTGATCGGTGCCGCCGCTGTAAGCTTCCCGGCACTGGCGCAGACGAGCGCACCTGCCGACCCCACGGCGCCGCCGACGGCTGGCGAACCGGCTCCCGATACGGCGACCACGCCGGTCGATCCGGCCCCGATGCCCGACGCATCGACCCCG
>Ga0155548_126_pt7 | contig 29977 bp, 35 predicted proteins | sample RifCSPhighO2_12_FD_107205 | JGI IMG/M metagenome (GOLD analysis project Ga0155548, IMG submission 107205) | Sphingopyxis sp. RIFCSPHIGHO2_12_FULL_65_19
TTTCCGGCCGTCCTCAATCCCGTTCGTGTCGAGCGAAGTCGAGGCACCTCTCGACATAGCGCGACGCCGTCGGGCACCTCGACTTCGCTCGATGCGAACGGGGCAGGTTGGGCAGCTTTCGATCGTCAGCCGGCGCTCAATAAATTCCGCTTGTCCCCGGCGTCGTTGCGCGCGCGGTCGTGACCGTTGGCACGACTTCGGGCGGCTTGGGGGCGATGATCGTTGCGGTCGGCCGGCCGGGTTTGGCGAAGCTCGCCACCACCGGCGCGTCGCGGCCATAGATGTCGGCGAGCTTCTTCACGCCGCCCTTGCCGTCGGGAACCATCGTCCAATAAGCGACATAGACGGGAAAGGGGCTGTCGAAGCCGAAGCGCGTCGTCTTGCCGCTCGCGATCGCCTCGCCAAATTCCTCGGGGCTTTTGCCTGCGAACATGACGGCCATCAGGCCCGAAAAGTGCAGCGCGCGTTCGGTGCGGATGCAGCCGTGGCTGAACGCGCGCGCGGCGGCATTGAACGCGCCCTTGGACGGGGTATCGTGCAGATAGATCGCATGCTCGTTGAGCATTTCCATCTTCATCACGCCCAGCGCATTGTTCGGCCCGGCCTTTTGCACCACCGACAGCGTCTTGCCTTTGCCCGTCCAGGTATAGCCCTGCGCGCGCGCCGACGCCGGGTTGTTGGCGATGGTCGCACCGATGCCTTCGTTGATGATGCTGCGCGGCAGCGTCCACGTCGGGTTGACGATGATTCCGGTCGCCATCGGGTTGAGTTGCGGCGTCGCGGTCGATGCCTTGCCCACCACGGCCTTGTGCGTCGCGATGATCGTGCCGCCATGGACGACGCGGGTCAGATATTCGGGGACGTTGCTGACGACATAGCGTTCGCCCAGTGCACGCGGCATCCAGCGCCAGCGTTCCATGTTGACGCGGATCGCATTGGCCTCGGCCGGAGTCTTGGCTTTCTTGAGCGAGGCCTTGAGCACCGCAAAATCGGGGTGCACGGGGTCGAGCGTCGCGAGCGTCTCACCGACCGTTCCTGCGCCCAGCGCCGCCGCGAGAAGCGAAAGCAGAGGCTCTGCGTCGGCGTCGCTGTCGACCATGAACCATTGTTTGCGCGCCGCATTGGGCGTCCGCCCGTCGCGCAGATGCGTCGCAAGCAGCAGGAACGTATCGGTCGCGACCTTGTCGAGCCGCGCCTGATCGCCGCCCATGATCGCCGCGGCGAGTGCGTCGGGGCTGTAATCCTTTGCGAACAGACCCTCGTCACCGATGCCCTCGATCGCCGCCAGCAGCGTTTCGGCATTCTGTTTCGACCAGCTGGGCAGGTTGGCCTCCGCCGCGGTTTCGACAACGGGGGCGTCGTCCGTCACCTTGTCCGGCTGGAGGATGACCGAGTCCTCCTTGACGCTTTGCTGCGCCAGCGCGGGCACCGCAAGCAGGCTGAGCGGGAGAAGAAGCGCCGAAGCGGGACGCGCGGAGAAGGGGGAGTATTTGACCATGGTTAAAGCCCATAGCCAAAATTACGGGGTAGCGAAAGTGAGCAGAGCGACGACTGGGCGCATCGGCGGCGTCGTCACCCCGGCTCGATCCGGGGTGACGAACGGCGCTTAGGCCTTCGCCTCTTCATCCTGCTGTGCCAGCCATTCTTCCAGCCATTTGATCGTGTAATCGCCGTGGATGACGTCGGGATTGGCGAGCAGCGCCTGATGCAGCGGAATGTTCGTCTTCACTCCGCCGATCACCATTTCCTCGAGCGCGCGGCGCATCCGCATCATGCAGCTTTCGCGGGTGCGGCCATAGACGATCAGCTTGCCGATCATGCTGTCGTAATAGGGCGGGATCGAATAGCCGGCATAGAGCCCGCTATCGACGCGCACATGCATGCCGCCCGCGGCGTGATAATTGGTGACCTTGCCCGGCGACGGCATGAAGGTGCGCGGATCTTCGGCGTTGATGCGGCATTCCATCGCATGGCCGCGAAATTCCAGGTCTTCCTGTTTCACCGAAAGGTCGCGGCCGCCCGCGATGCGAATCTGTTCGCGGACGAGGTCGAAACCCGTGATCATCTCGGTCACCGGATGTTCGACCTGGATGCGCGTGTTCATCTCGATGAAGAAGAATTCGCCATTTTCCCACAGGAACTCGATCGTGCCGGCGCCGCGATAGCCCATCTTTGCCATCGCGTCGGCGCAGATGCCGCCCATGCGCGCGCGTTCGTCGGCCGAAATGATCGGCGAGGGGGCTTCTTCGAGCACCTTTTGGTGGCGGCGCTGGAGCGAACAGTCGCGCTCGCCGAGATGGATCGCATTGCCATTGCCGTCGCCAAACACCTGAAATTCGATGTGGCGGGGGTTGCCCAGATATTTTTCCATATAGACGGTGGGATCGCCAAAGGCGGCCGCCGCTTCGGATGAGGCCTGACCCATCAGGCTTTCGAGGCTGTCCTCGTCGGGCACCACCTTCATGCCCCGGCCGCCGCCGCCCGATGCGGCCTTGATCAGCACCGGATAGCCGATGTCCTTCGCGAGCCTTTTCGTCTCTTCGCTGAACGTCACGGCGCCGGGCGAACCCGGAACGACGGGAAGGCCGAGCGCGACCGCGGTGCGCTTTGCCTCGACCTTGTCGCCCATCGTGCGGATATGTTCGGGCTTCGGCCCGACGAAGATCATGTCATGCGCTTCGATGATCTCGGCGAACCGCTCATTTTCCGAGAGGAAGCCATAGCCCGGATGGATCGCGTCGGCGCCGGTGATCTCGGCCGCCGAAATGATCGCGGGGATGTTGAGATAGCTGTCCTTTGCCGCCGGCGGGCCGATGCACACGGCTTCGTCGGCCAGGCGGACGTGCATCGCATCGGCGTCGGCGGTCGAATGGACCGCGACGGTCTTGATGCCCATTTCATGACACGCGCGGTGGATGCGCAGCGCAATCTCGCCGCGGTTGGCGATCAGGAGCTTTTCGATTCCCATCGGTTGATCAGCCGATGGTGAACAGCGGCTGGTCGAATTCGACCGGCTGGCTGTTCTCGACATGCACGGCCGTCAGCGTGCCCGACGCGGGGGCGACGATCGGGTTCATCACCTTCATCGCTTCGATGATCAGGATGGTGTCGCCCGCCTTCACCGCCGACCCGATGGCAGCGAAATTGGGCGCGCTCGGTTCGGGGGCCAGATAGACGGTGCCGACCATTGGCGACTTGACCGCATCGGCAAAGCTGTCGGCGGCGGGCGCAGGGGCGGCGGCGGCGGGCGCGGCAGGGGCCGCGGCCGGAGCGGCGACGGGCGCCGGGGCGTATGCGACGGGGGCCGCGGCGGTCATCGTGCGCGCGACGCGCACCTTGCGGTCGCCGTCCTCGACCTCGATTTCCGACAGCCCGGTGTCGTCGAGCAGTTCGGCGAGCGCCCGCACGAAGGCCGGATCGATGTTGATGCCATTGTCTTTATGGTCACCCATGAGAATTTTTCCTGTTGTTGCGACGTCGTGGTCGCGACGTCCTGACCCCATTTTTTGATGCGCCCCCTTTGTCAGAGACGGGCCGCGGCGTCCAGCGCCAGCATATAGCTGTTTGCGCCATGACCGGCAAAATGCTGGACCGCGGCCATGCCGACATAGCTGAGGTGGCGAAATTCTTCGCGTTTCATCGGGTCCGACAAATGGACTTCGATCACCGGCACCTTGATCGACTTGATCGCGTCATGGATCGCGATCGAGGTGTGCGTATAGCCCCCGGCGTTGAGCAGCACGGCCTTAGCACCCGCGATATAGGCTTCGTGCAGCCAGTCGATCAGCACGCCTTCGTGGTTCGTCTGGCGGCATTCGACGCGCAGACCGAGTTCGGCGGCGCGCGCTTCGAGCCGGGCGTGGATGTCGTTCAGCGTGTCATGGCCGTAAATTTCCGGCTCGCGCGTGCCGAGCAGGTTGAGATTGGGGCCGGAGAAGACAAAGACGGTCGGCTTGTCGGACAAGAGCTTGGCTTTCGGTTGCTACGAAGGGCGCTCCCCCTATATGGGCTGCTCGACAAAAGGCAAAGCAAGGCGGGTGCGCGGTGATTTCGGTGATCCTCAACGGCGAACAGCGGCAGGTGCGCGAAGGCAGCGTCGCCGACCTGGTCGCCTCGCTGGGCCTCGACGTCAAGAAGGTCGCGGTCGAACGCAACCGCCTGATCGTGCCACGCTCGACGCTGGCCGACGTGGCGCTGGAAGACGGCGACGCGCTGGAAATCGTTCATTTCGTAGGAGGCGGGTGTTGACCGACAGTTGGAGTGTTGCCGGGCGGACGTTCACGTCGCGGCTGATTGTCGGCACCGGCAAATATAAGGATTTCGAGCAGAATGCCGCCGCGGTCGCCGCGTCTGGGGCGGAAATCGTCACCGTCGCGGTGCGCCGGGTCAATGTGTCCGATCCGACCGCGCCGATGCTGACCGACTATATCGACCCCAAGAAGATCACTTACCTGCCCAATACCGCGGGCTGCTTCAACGCCGACGACGCGATCCGCACGCTGCGGCTGGCGCGCGAGGCGGGGGGCTGGGATCTGGTGAAGCTGGAAGTGCTGGGCGAGGCGAAAACGCTCTATCCGAACATGCGCGAAACGCTGGAGGCGACCGAGGTGCTCGCGAAAGAGGGCTTCCTGCCGATGGTCTATTGCGTGGACGACCCGATAGCGGCGAAGCAGCTGGAAGATGCGGGCGCCGTTGCGGTGATGCCGCTGGGCGCACCGATCGGGTCGGGACTGGGCATCCAGAACCGCGTCACGATCCGCCTGATCGTCGAAGGCGCGTCGGTGCCCGTGCTCGTCGATGCCGGTGTCGGCACCGCGAGCGACGCCGCGGTCGCGATGGAACTCGGCTGCGACGGGGTGTTGATGAATACGGCGATTGCGGAGGCCAAAGATCCCATCCGCATGGCGCGCGCGATGAAGTTGGCGGTGGAGGCGGGGCGCGATGCCTATCTGTCCGGACGCATGGGGCTGCGCAAATATGCCGACCCGTCCAGTCCGCTCGCCGGACTGATTTAAGCATCAACGCCCGGCAGCGTCGCTTGTTCCGGAAAAAATATCTTTATGCGGCAAGCGGTTAGTCGCACATTTGGCAACTATTGCGTCATCCCTGCGTTGGTAGGTCAAGAGGCAGACGACCTCTTCCCAAGCCATAGGAGATGCATCATGGGTGAACTCACCGAAAAAGCAAAAGGCCTCGCCAACGAAGCCGCTGGCAACACCAAGCAGGCGATCGGCAAGGCGACCGACAACGAGCGCCTCCGCGCCGAAGGCGAAGCGCAGGAGCGCAAGGGCGAAGCCCAGAACCTGAAGGGCAAGGTCCAAGGCGCGCTGGGCGACAAGGTCTGACGACCCCGCCGCTTAACGCATGAAAAAGGCCCCGGGAGTTCCCTCTCCCCGGGGCCTTTTTTCATGGCCGCTGTCCGGGGCGCCTATTTGCCGCCCGAAGCCACCAGGTCGATGTCGGTCATGCCGCCGTCGCGGCGCATCATCAGCACATAGGCCAGGTCGCCCTTGGTGCCGCCGAGCATATATTCGTTGCCGTTGACGCGGTGGTCGCTGGTGTATCCGGCGCGGATTGCCATCGTGTGATAATAGTCGAGCACGGCCTGCATCGACGCCGCGGTCTGGAAATTGACGACGCGGATATTGCATTTGCCGCCGGCGATTCCCGCCGCTTCGCGCAGCGTTGCGCGCGGATAGACTTTGAACGCGGCGGGCAGGCGATCGGCCCAGGCGTTGGAATAGGTCAGCTTGGCGTCGCAGCCGCCCTTTTGCTGATCGCGCGCGAGCGCGCCGATCGTCACCGGGCGCTTCTGCGCCTCGCATCCGTCGCATCCGGCCTCGAACGGCAGGGCTTTCGGCGCGGCGAGCAATTTGCCAGCGGCGAGAGCGGCCGCAGCCTCGGCCGCGGTCGCCGCCTTGCCGCCCGCGATGCCGGGGACGCCGCCGTCCACGGGCCGGTTGCCGGGGCCAACCGCGTTCCGGTTCGCCTGGCCCGCCAGCTTGGGATCGACCATGATCTTGTCTTCGAGCGAACCCTTGATCGCCGGGTCGGCGTTGGTCAGCCCGTCATCGAGCGGCGCGAGGTCGGCCTTTGCATTGGGATTGTCCCGGCACCCGCCGAGCGGCACCGCCGCCATCAGCATACCGGCAACCAGCCATTTTCCGCGCAACATCATCGCTAACACTCCCTTAATCTTGTAGGGGAATGCCCGATCCAGCTCAAAAAGGCGCAAATAAAATGCGTTAACGGGCACGGCTTTGTTAGCGCAAAACTGTCTCGGAGCGAGACGCTTTTATCGTTGGGGCGCGCTCAAGGCAGAAATTCCTTGCGCTTCACGCGCCATGCATCGGCGCTTTGCGTCCAGGCATCGACCGGCGCATCCTCGAAGGGCGCGGGCAGGCGGGTCGGTCCGCTGTTCGTGGCGCCGAGCCTTTTGGCGAGCGCCTGCGAGCGGGTGTTCGCAGGGTCGATGCAGTGCATCAGTTCGGGCCATTTCAAAAACTCGACTGCAAAATCGCAGGCCGCGACGCTGCCTTCGAGGGCATAGCCCTTGCCCGCAAACTGCGCGCGCACGCCATAGCCGATTTCGGGCGCGGGCCAGCCGTCGGGTTCCCACGGACCAAGCCGCCCAACCCATTCGCCGGTCGCGCGTTCGATCACCGAAAACATCGAAAAGCCGCGGATGTGCCACGCCCCGGCAAGGGTGCACCACAGGCGCCACGCCTGCGACCGCGGGCAGGTGCCGCCCAGGAACCGCATCGTATCTTCTTCGCTACACATGGCGGCAAAGCCGTCGAAATCCTCGGTCGCGGGCGGACGCAGGATCAACCGCTCGGTGACGAGCAGGGGGCCATTCAACATATATCTACTCCCGCAGCGATGGCGAACGCTTCTGCGGCAAGCGCGCCCGTTCGGCAAGCGGATACGCTTGAGGGCACCGGCGGTGAACCGGTGCCCTCTCCATCAGCGTGTTCGGGCGGAGGGGTCCGAACCCGAACTCGAGACGGGTTCCGTTGCTTAGCGGCAGCGATATTTGTCGCGGTCGACCTCGCGGCCGATCAGCGCACCGGCACCGGCACCGATGATCGTGCCGAGCAGCTTGTCGCCGCCGCCCGCAATTTCATGGCCCGCGAGGCCGCCGACGGCGCCGCCGATCAGGAGGCCGGTCGTGCCATTGTCTTTTTTGCAGCGATAGCGGCCGTCTTCGCCGCGCCACACGCGGGTGTTGCGATTGATACGCTGGTCGTTCGCATAATAGCGGCGATCCTTGCGCTTCTTGTGAAAGCTGGCCGACTGGTCGAGCTTGTGGAAGCCGTCGGCCTTCGCCGGTGCCGCAATACCCGCATAGGCAGGCGCGGTCAGGGCGACGCTGGCGGCGGCAAAGGCGCCCATCAGGCCCTTGGTGAGATTACGCATCTTATGTCCTTTCCTGGTTCGGCGCCGCGTCTCGCTTGCACAAGGCTGGGCGCTTCGGGGAGGAAACGAGCCGGGTCCGGAACCCGTTGCATGAACCCAAGGCAACAAGATGAATTGAGCCAATCCATCGACGAACCGAAAGCCCCTTGCCGCATCGGCGGCGGCGTGCGAGAACCGGCACATGCTGAATATCGGATCGCTCGTCATTGGTGCCATTGCGCTGGTTCTGGCTGTTTTTGCCTTCATCCCGCTGCTCGGCTGGGCGAATTGGGTGATCGTGCCGTTCGCTGTCGTCGGCCTTGCATTGGGTGCGATGTCGGACAAGACGAGCGGGCGGAACCTGAATATCGTCGTCATCGTCATCGGCGTGATCCGCCTGATGCTGGGCGGCGGCATCATCTGATCCTTTAGGACAGCCCGGGCGCCATGGCACAGACACCGGCCCCCGCGGGGAGCCATCAGGGCGGTTTGCCCTACGCGCTCGCGGCCTATGGCCTGTGGGGGTTCGTCCCGCTCTTTTTCAAACTGCTCGGCAGCGTCCCGCCGGCCGAGGTGCTGGCGCAGCGGATCATCTGGTCGCTGCCCTTCTGCTTCCTCATCATGGTCTTCCGGCGGCAGATCGGCGAGTATCTGGCGGCGCTGAAGGACTGGAAGGTGCTGCGCCTGCTGATCGTCAGCGCGGCGCTGATCGCGGTCAACTGGCTCGTCTATATCTATTCGATCTTCACCGACCACGTGCTCGCGGCGAGCCTCGGCTATTATCTCAACCCGCTGGTCAATGTGATGCTGGGGATGATCTTCCTAGGCGAACGGCTGTCGCGGCTGCAACTCGTGGCGGTCGTCATCGCCGGGGTGGGGGTCGCGATCCTGCTGGCGGGAGCGCTGGACACGCTGTGGATCAGCCTGACGCTCGCCTTTTCCTTCGCCTTTTACGGACTGATCCGCAAGATCGTTCCGGTCGGCTCGCTTCCGGGGCTGGCGGTCGAGACGACCGCACTGCTTGCGCCCTCGCTTGTCCTTGCCGCTTATTATATCTGGACCGGCGACGGGCGCGGTTTTGGTTCGGACGGTTCGATCACCCTGTTGCTGATGGCAGGGGGCATCGTCACCGCGGTGCCGCTGTTGCTGTTCGCGACCGCGGCGCGGCGGATGAGCTATGCGGCGCTCGGCTTCGTCCAATATCTGGCGCCGACCGTGCAGTTCCTGCTGAGCCTGTCCGTGTTCGGCGAACCGCTGAAGCCGGTCCAGCTGGCCTGTTTTCTGCTGATCTGGGTCAGCATCGCGGTGTTCAGCTTTGACATGCTGCGCAAGATGCGCGCCGAACGGGTGATGCCGGCGGCTTAGATTTCTTCGTCATGCCGGACTTGATCCGGCATCCACCGCGGCGCCGAAGTCATGGACCCCGGATCAAGTCCGGGGTGACGAAAGAAATTAGATCAGGCGCCAGCCGATCGTTTCGCCGGCGTGGAAGGGGACGACTTCGCCGATGAGGGCGGGAACGGTCGCCGGGGCGCGTTCCAGCGTCACCGTGCCCGTGTTAAGCGGCAGGCCATAGAAGTTCGGGCCATGCTCGCTCGCAAACCCCTCCAGCTTGTCGAGCGCCCCGTCCTGATCGAACGCCATCGCATAGCTTTCGAGCGCATAGGGCGCGTTGAAGATACCCGCGCAGCCGCACGACGCCTCTTTCGTATGCACCGCGTGCGGCGCGCTGTCGGTGCCGAGGAAGAATTTGGGCGAGCCGGACGTCGCGGCCGCGCGGACCGCAAGCCGGTGATGCTCGCGCTTGGCGACGGGCAGGCAGTAAGCGTGCGGGCGAATGCCGCCGACGAGCATGGCATTGCGGTTGATGTGAAGGTGCTGCGGCGTGATCGTCGCGGCGACATTGGCGGGCGCATCGGCGACGAACTGCGCCGCCTCGGCCGTCGTGATATGCTCGAACACGATCTTGAGCGCGGGCAGCGCGCGGACCAGCGGTTCGAGCGTGCGGTCGATGAACACCGCCTCGCGGTCGAAGATATCGACGTCATGGTCGGTGACTTCGCCGTGGATCAGCAGCGGCATGCCGATGTCCTGCATCCGTTCGAGCACCGCCATGATGTTCGCGACGTCGGTCACACCGTGCGCGCTGCCCGTGGTGGCGTGCGCGGGATAGAGCTTGGCGGCGGTGAACACGCCCTCGGCATGGCCGCGTGCCATTTCATCGGGGTCGGTGGCGTCGGTCAGATAGGCGACGATCAGGGGGGTGAAGTCCAACCCGGCGGGGATCGCGGCGTTGATCCGGTCGCGGTAGGCGCGGCCTTCCTCGGCAGTGGTGACTGGCGGCGACAGGTTCGGCATGACGATCGCGCGCGCGAACTGGCGCGCCGTATAAGGCGCGACATGGCCCAGCATCGCGCCGTCGCGCAGATGGACATGCCAGTCGTCGGGGCGGCGGATCGTCAGGCGGTCGGTCATAGGGGACTCGTCAACTTGTGGGTTGGCTTTGGCTGCCGCGTCCCTAGATTATTGGCATGTCCAATACCACCCTCTCGACAACGCTGGCGACAACGCTGGTCAACCGCGCGCTCATCCGTCTGTCGGGCGAGGACGTTCGCGGCTTCCTGCAAGGCCTTGTCACCAACGATACGGCGGGCAACCTGCCCGTGTGGGCCGCCCTGTTGACCGCACAGGGCAAGGCGTTGTTCGATTTCCTGATCTGGGGCGACGGCGACGATATCTTGATCGATTGCGAGCGCGACGCCGCGGGCGACCTGGCGAAACGCCTGACGCTCTATCGCCTGCGCCGCGCGATCACCATCGAACGCGAACCCGATCTTTGCGTCCAGTGGGCGCCGGAAGGCGACCTGGGCGTCGTCGATCCGCGCCTGTCCGAACTCGGACAGCGCTGGCTGGCGCCGGCGGAGGACGGTGAGGGGGCCGACGAACGATGGCGGGCGCATCGGCTGGCGCTGGGCGTCACCGAAGGCCGCGCCGAACTTGGTGATGGCACGACGCTGTGGCTCGAATGCAATGCGGCCGAACTGAACGGCGTCAGCTTTACCAAGGGCTGTTACGTCGGGCAGGAAAATACGGCGCGGATGAACTGGCGGCAAAAGGTCAACCGGCGGCTTGTCGTCGTGCCGCTGGCCCAGGCTGACGAAAAGAGGCAGGTGATCAGCTACCCCGAACTCGGCTGGTCGGTCGAGCATCGGCGGGTCGAAAGCATCGACGGGGCGGCTGCGCCGGCGTGGCTGCGGGACGGACTCGCTGCGGGTTCATGACAGGGACAGCGCGGGCTGCTAGACTGGCCGCCATGCGTTGCTCGCTGTTTCTCTTGTCGCCCGTCGCCGCTTTCGTTCTGGCGGCGCCCACGGTCGCGGCGCCGGTCTCGTTGCTGCCGGCCCAGCCAGAGACCGCGCAGTCGCCTGCCAGGCTGGCTCCGCTCGCAGCGGACTCGGCCTGGAGGCCCCGGTTCGAGGCAGCGGCAGCCGAGTTGACGGCAGCTTTGCAATCGCGCGATGAGGCGCGTTGGGTGCCGATGCTGGGCGGGGCGTGGCTGGCGGCGGCCGATCGCGATCGCGTCAAAAACCTGCTCCGTGATCGCAACAGTCCCTTTCTCCACGCGCTGTTTTCCAAGGGATTCACCCACCAAGCCCTGTTCGGGTGGAGCGCGCCCGCTTCGCTGAACGCCGACGAGCGGGCGGCGATCGAGGCGGGTCAGGAGGCCGAAGCACTCCTGTGCTGGAAGGCGGGGGGCCTTGGCGACGGTCCGTGGCCCGCGACCGCGCGCGAAGCCGACAACCGTCCCGGTCGCCCCTATGCCTGCGCCCGGATCGCATACAGCATTCGCGGCGACACGCCGACTTGGCGGGCGTTCATCGAATAGCGATATCGGCAAAGCGCGGGGGGTGACCGACGCGGACCATCTTGCACCCGCTTAACCAATCTCCAACCCTCGTCTGCGATAAATGGGCCGATGATGGGGCGCTTCCTTGGTCTGGCCGCGGGCATTGCGGTGGTGTCGATCGGCATGGCCGGCATTGTCGGCCGCACGGCCGATAATGTCGCCGCATCGGCGTCCGAACAAGCGCAGGACAATAGCAATTGGACGACGCAGCGGCGCCAGAGCGGCGGCTGGTCCTCGGCAACCGCAGCGGCGAGCGGGGCGGGCGAGGTAAGGCTGGGCCGCGCGGCCGATTCGCATTTTTATGCCGACGCAGAAATCGACGGGCGCAACGTCCGTATGATGGTCGACAGCGGCGCGTCGATCGTCGCGCTGACCCGCCGCGATGCCGAAGCGATCGGGATCAATGTCGACGACCTTCCGATCGGGGGCAGCGCCAGCACCGCGGGCGGCATCGTGTCGATGCGGCCGGTCATGCTCGACAGCATCGAAGTCGACGGGATCGAGGTGCGCGGGGTGCAGGCAGCGGTGATCGACGCCGACATGGGCGTATCGCTGCTCGGACAAAGCTTTCTGTCCAAGCTGGACGCGGTGAATGTCGAAGGCGATACGATGACGCTGCGCTGAGGCGCTGCGCGTTCTATCTTGCCTTCTTGTCGATCAGCACGGCCTGCTGCCACTTGCTCGGGGCCTTGTCGGTGCGGTGGATGCACCCGGCCCAGCAGCAGGGGCGCTTCTTGCCTTCGTGCAATTCCTCCACGGTCCGTTCGATTCGGCGCGCGCGCGTCCTGTCCTGCTTGGCGTCGTCGACCCAGCAGATGAATTCGTTACGCCCCAATGGAGTCAGCGCCTGCCACAGCGCCAGCGCCGCGGGATCGGCGGTGAGGGCCGTCTGCATATCCTCGCGTGCCTCGTGCACGGTGCCGTGAAGAAACGCGTCGGTCATGGTCGAAGCGATAGGGCGAGGATACGGCCGGGTCAAACCGGCTCGGTATCGGATCATGTCACGGGTTGGCTGCTGCGATGAACCTCGATGGCAATAAAACGACGCTGCGCTGAAAGGCTTCTTTAGCGGGAAACGCTGGGCTGGTGTTCGTCGCTGAGCCAGTTTTTCCTGAGATGCCAGTAGTATAAAAGTCCAAAGATCAATGCTCCCGGTGCAGAATAAATGGCTTCTCCTACCCATCCGAAATTGGCGACCGTAAGACCAAGCGCCGATCGCACAACATTGATGGCATAAGCGCTCAGGGTAATGAGCAAAGCTCGAGGCGCAGGGCGGGCGTTTCGCCAGGTGAAGGTTCCCAGCACCAGGCCAAAGCAGGCGATAGCCAGCGTCGGCAGCCCATATTCGATCAGAACTGCAAGAACAGATTCGGTCATTCGTCCCCCCCTGTTTTGGTCGACCTGACAGATGCGGATGAGCTTGGCACTGTAGCTTGCCAACGAAGGTTCATTTCCCCACATGAAGAGCCATGAACGCTCCCACCCCCCCGATGCGCGCGGCGATCGTGCCGGTCACCGCCTTTCAGCAGAATTGCACCTTGCTGTGGTGCACCGCCACCAACAAGGCGGCCTTTGTCGATCCTGGCGGCGACCTGCCCAAGCTGAAGGACGCGGTCCGGCAGACCGGGGTCGAGGTCGAGAAGATCCTCGTCACCCATGGCCATATGGATCATTGCGGGCAGGCGGGGATGCTGGCGAAGGAACTGGGCGTGCCGATCGAGGGCCCGCACGAGGACGACCGATTCTGGATCGATGCCTTTGCCGAGGATGGCGCGCGGTTCGGCATGGTGGGCGAGTCTTTTGAACCCGACCGCTGGCTGGTCGACGGCGACACGGTGACCGTCGGCAACCTCGAAATCGACGTGATCCATTGCCCCGGACACACGCCGGGGCATGTGGTATTCCATCATGCGCCGTCGAAACTTGCCATCGTCGGCGACGTGATTTTTCAGGGATCGATCGGGCGCACCGACTTTCCGCGCGGCAATCACCAGCAATTGCTCGATTCGATCACGCAGAAATTGTGGCCGCTGGGCGGCGATACGACCTTCCTGCCGGGCCACGGCGCGCACAGCAATTTTGCGCACGAGCGGCGGACCAATCCGTTCGTGGGCGACATGGCATTGGGCAGCTAAGCCCCCCTCCCGCAAGCGGGAGGGGAGACGATCAGCGCGGTGCCGCGACCACCGTTTCCTCGATGGCGGTCGTCGTCACGCTGGTGGGTGTCAGATAGACGATCGCCAGCGCGCCGATCGCGAGGCCGAGCTGGGTGAGCATGGTGATGATCGTGCCGACCATGCGGCCCCACATCATCCCGTCCATCCCCATCGCGTGAAGGATGCGCCCCACCAGATAGGCAGCGCCGACGCCCCACAGCCACATCGACGAGCCGAGGCCGAGCTCGACGAGCGCGAGCAGGATCAGCACGAAGGCGGTGTTTTCGACAAAATTGCTGTGCGCGCGCATCCGCCGGGTCAGCAAATCATTGCCGCCGTCGCCGATGAAGACCTTTTCCCTGGTGCGTACCCGGCCCACCCGGACCGAGAGCCAGAGATTGAGCAGCGCCGCACCGGCGGCGATCGTCAGGCTGATCGGCAAGATTATCATATATTTTCCCCCATGGGCCGGCGTGTCCGGCAGCAGGAGCGGTTTGGCATTGCGCAGCGAGCAGGGCAAGCATGGCTGTCCCCGCTTCGCCGCCGCGGACTTGGTCGGGCGTCCATGATGTCGCCGCGGTGATGGATGCCGGATCACGTCCGGCATGACGCAGCGAATGACGTCGCAGCCATCGTCGCGCAATGGGGTTGCCTTTGCGGGCAAAAACGCTATAGCCCCGCCCGATCCGGCACCCGACACCTTCTGGCGTTGAGGCACCTTCCGGCGGAAGATTTTTCCTGGCATTATCTGGCAGGAACGGGCTTCGGCGCGGCGGGCGGGCCAGTTGTTTCCGGCGACGGGCACGACAAATCCGGGTAGCCGATTCGTGACACACTATTTGAGAATGCAGGAAATATCATGGCCGTTCCCAAGCGAAAAACCTCGCCCTCGAAGCGCGGCATGCGTCGCAGCCACGACAGCCTGAAGGTCGAAGCCTTTCAGGAATGCCCGAATTGCGGCGAGCTGAAGCGCCCGCACAACCTCTGCAACGCCTGCGGCCACTATAACGGCCGCGAAGTGGTGTCGGTCGGCGCGTAAAAATCAGGCCGGAGGGCATTAGATGGCACTGACACCGCGAATCGCAATCGATGCGATGGGCGGTGACGTCGGCGTGCGCATGATGCTCGCCGGCGCCGCAATGGCGCGCCACAAGCATGACGGCCTCCGCTTCATCCTCGTCGGCGACGAGGTGCAGATCAAGGCGGCGCTCGAAAACCATCCGAATCTGCGCGCGGCATCCGACATCCTCCACACCGAGGGTGTGGTGTCGGGCGAGGACAAGCCCAGCCAGGCGATCCGCAAGGCCAAGAGCACCTCGATGGGGCTCGCGATCGACGCGGTGAAGCGCGGCGACGCTGGCGGTGCCGTGTCGGCGGGCAACACCGGCGCGCTGATGGCAATGGCAAAGCTGGCGCTGCGCACGATGCCGGGGATCGACCGGCCGGCTCTCGCCGCACTGCTGCCGACGCTTGGCGACAATGATGTCGTCATGCTCGACCTGGGCGCGAACACCGATTGCGACGCCAACAACCTGATCCAGTTTGCGGTGATGGGCGCCGCCTATGCGCGCACCGCAATGGGGCTGGAACGGCCGCGCGTCGCGCTGCTCAACATCGGCACCGAAGAATTGAAGGGCACCGACGAGATTCGCGATGCCGCGGCGCGGCTGCGCGAAGCGCACGGTCTGCCGATGGACTTCACCGGCTTCATCGAGGGCGACAAATTGTCGCGCGGCGATGTCGATGTGATCGTCCACGACGGCTTTTCGGGCAATATCGCCTTGAAGACGATCGAGGGGACGGCGCGCTTCGTCACCGACCTGCTGCGCCGCGCCTTCACCAGTTCGACGCGCTCGAAGATCGGCTTCCTGATCTCGCGTCCGGCGACCGAGCTGCTCAAGCATCATCTCGATCCCAACAACCATAATGGCGCCGTGTTCCTTGGCCTCAACGGCGTGGTGCTCAAAAGCCATGGCAGCGCGGATGCGAAAGGGGTCGCGAATTGCGTCCACCTGTGCGCCGAGCTGATCGAAAAGGACATTACGCGACAGGTGACCGAGGATCTTGCGAATTTCCGCGGCGGTGACGCCGCATGACCTTGCGCGCGATCCTGGCCGGCACGGGCTCGGCCTTGCCGCGCACGCGGGTTTCCAACGCCGAACTGGCGACGCGCGTCGACACCAGCGATGAATGGATCGTCGAGCGCACCGGCATCCGGTTTCGCCATATCGCCGAAGCCGACGAGACCACCGCGACGCTGGGCGCCGATGCGGCACGGCAGGCGCTGGCCGCGGCGGGGCTGGAGCCGTCCGACATCGGCCTGATCATCGTGGCAACGGCGACTCCCGACAACACATTTCCTGCCAGCGCGACCAAGGTGCAGGCGCTGCTCGGCACCCCCGATTGCATCGCGTTCGACGTGGCGGCGGTCTGTTCGGGCTTTCTCTACGCCGTGTCGGTTGCCGATTCGATGCTGCGCACCGGCGCCGCAAAGCACGCACTGGTGATCGGGTCCGAAACCTTCAGCCGCATTCTCGACTGGGAAGATCGCACGACGTGCGTCCTGTTCGGCGACGGGGCGGGGGCGATCGTCCTGTCGGCCGAGGATGTCGACGACGATCGCGGTATTCTGGCGACCCGGCTCCACGCCGAGGGCAAATATTCGGACATGCTTTACGTCGATGGCGGCCCGTCGACGACCGGCACTGTCGGCCATGTTCGGATGCAGGGCCGCGAAGTGTTCCGCCATGCCGTCACCAATCTGGCGTCGGTGCTGGGCGAGGTCATGGCCGACGTTGGCCTGTCGGCGGAGGCGATCGACTGGGTCGTGCCGCACCAGGCGAACAAGCGGATTATCGACGCGACCGCGAAAAAGCTGGGCCTGCCGGCCGAACGCGTTGTGCTGACGGTCGATCAGCACGCCAATACATCGGCGGCGTCGGTGCCTCTGGCGCTCGACCTCGCGGTGCGCGACGGCCGCATCAAGCGCGGCGACCTCGTCGTGCTGGAGGCGATGGGCGGCGGCTTCACCTGGGGTGCGGCGGTCCTGCGCGTCTGACGCATCGCTCCGGCGCGTCAACTTCTCGCTCCATCCGTTTCAGTTTGGCGGATTAATTCGCATTTGTTACATATGTCCGCAGGGACTCGTAACGGTGGGGGCCGTCCGGGAACCCATCGCGCATTTTCGCTTCAGAGGGGGAAGGGAATAATATGACCGCAGGGACTCTAACGCGCGCCGACATTGCGACGCGGATCAATCAGCAAATCGGGCTGTCGCGCAATGAATCGGCGGCAATCGTCGAATCGATTCTGGACCATATGTCCGACGCGCTCGCGGTCGGTCAGAATGTGAAAATTTCGGGGTTCGGCACGTTCGTCCTGCGCGACAAGGCGCAGCGGATCGGGCGCAATCCCAAAACCGGCATCGAAGTGCCGATCCTGCCGCGGCGCGTGATGACGTTTCGCGCCAGCCAGACGATGCGCGCGCGCGTTGCCGGTAAATAGGCTGCATCTGACCGATGTCGGGTTTTGAGATGTCCGACGATGGCGGCAAAGCGCCCGCCGCCATGCTTGCCATCGGCGAGCTGGCGGTGCGGATCGGCGTTCCGACGCATGTCCTGCGTTATTGGGAAACGCGGTTTCCGCAGCTGAAGCCGCTCCAGCGTTCGGGGCGCCGCCGCTATTACCGCGCCGAAGATGTCGCGCTGGCCGAGCGCATCCATCATCTGCTGCATGTGCAGGGGTTCACGGTGGAGGGTGCGCGCAAGGCGCTGTCCGCCGAACCGGGCGCGGCGACAGACAGTGCTGCGCGCCCGGCTTTGACGCGGGAGGCGCTGGATAGCGCCAGTGCAAATCCCCGTGCCGGAGCGACGATCCCGGTTGCAGCGTTGATCGCGCTCCGCCAACGGCTCGCGGCGGCAATCGCCGCCTAGGCGTCAGTCGTTGTCCATCGCCGGCGCGAGCGCCGGGTCGAGGTCGCGCGGCCGGATAAAGCCGACAAAACGCGCGCTGTTCGTATCGAGATCATGCCAGTCGGCAATGTCGAGTTCGAGCCGCGCCAGCGCCGACGTCGGCAGTTTTTCCTCGACCTTTGCACGGAGTTCATCGTCCGCCGTTTCGGGGACGAGCATCAGGATCAGATCCTCCAGCCCCGGATTATGGCCCGAAATCAGCAGGTGATCGGCATTTTTGCCGGTATCGCGGATCACGTCGATCAGGGTGGCCGCGGACGCGAGGTAAATGCGCCGGTCCCAATGCGGTTCAAGCGTGTCCAAATCTGCGGCGGGTTGGAAGATATCGAGCGTTTCGGTCACGCGCACGGCAGGCGAGGCGATGATGCGATCGACCGGCAGTTTCTGCCGCTTTAGCCATTGTCCGATCAGTTCGGCGCCGCGCGCCCCGCGTTTGTTGATCGGCCGGTCGAAATCGCGCTCGACCTGCACGTCCCAACCCGATTTGGCGTGGCGCAGGATGGTCAAACTCTTCAAAATCTCTCCCCGCGCCGCTGCGCCTGTCCTTCAAATCCGCAGGCCTTGTGCCGCAATCTTATGACGGTGAAAAGGCTGGATAGGCGCTTTTTCGCCTTTCGACATTCGCCGCGGCCACATGATTGACCGCTTCGTCGAGCGGTAGGCGGCGGATCGGGGTGCCTTCGGGAAAGGCGCTGAGCAGGCGCGACGGGAAACTGGGCGAAAGCATCACGAACTGGCCGAAATCGTCGGCGCGGCGGATCAGCCGCCCGAACGCCTGCCCGATGCGGGCGCGGATCACCATGTCGTCATAGGCGCTGCCGCCCTGCGCCGCGCGCCGCGCCGCGTGGAGGATCGTCGGCCGCGGCCAGGGCACGCCCTCCATGACGACGAGTCGCAGTGACTCGCCAGGAACATCGACCCCGTCGCGCAAGGCGTCGGTGCCAAGCAAGGATGCATGGGGATCGGCGCGGAAGATGTCGACGAGCGTGCCCGTGTCGAGCGGGTCGACATGCTGCGCGAACAGCGGGAGCCCCGCACGCGCAAGCCGGTCGGCGATGCGCGAATGGACGATGCGCAGCCGTCGGATCGCGCTGAACAGCCCGAGCGCGCCGCCCCCCGATGCCTCGATCAGTCGGCTGTAGGCTCCGGCGAGGGCGGGCAGGTCGCCGCGCGCGATGTCGGTCACAATCAGCACCTCTGACTGGCGGGCATAGTCGAACGGGCTGGGGACCGCGAAATGCCGGACGCCGCCGTCCATGTGGCGCGCGCCGGTGCGGATGTCGGCATCGGTCCAGCCCGCGCCGCCGTGGAGGCTGCCGCGCAGCGTCGCCGAGGTGACGAGGACCCCCTGCGCCGGACGATAGACCACGTCGGCGATGGGGCGCGCGGGGTCGAGCCAGTGGCGATGCAGCCCGGTATCGAACTCGCGCCCGTCGTAGCGGTCGACCGCCAGCCAGTCGACGAAATCGGGGTCGGCGGGACCACCCACGCGGCCGAGCAGCGACTGCCAGCCGCCCAGCGTGTCGATGCGCGTGCCAAGGCTGTGGCGCGCGCCGTCGACGCGCGCGCGGGCCTGGCCGTCGAGCCAGTCGGGCGGATCGTCGATCAGCGCCTCCAGCCGCTTGCCGAGCGCCATCAACGGGCGCAGCAGCGCCTCGATTGCGTCGCTCGCGCCCGCCGCAGCGGTGACCAGTTCGGGATCGGGATCGGCAAGTTCGGTTTCGAGGCCATAGCCGGTGTCGGCGGTGCGGGTGTCGACGGCGCGGGCATAGGTCATGGCGCGCACCGCAACGAGCAGGCGTTCGATTGCGCCCCAGGGGTCGTTTTCGTTCAAGCGCCCAAGCCAGCCGTCACCGGGGAGTTCGGCCGCCGCGGCGATTGCGGCCTGGATTGCGCGATCGCCCGCCTCGTCATAGCTGGCAACATCGGCAAGCCGGGCGGCGAGTCCGCGGCGGCGACCGCGCGACTTGCCCTCGGGCCCCAGCACCCAGCGGCGGATTTCGACCGCTTCCTGCCCGGTCAGCGCGGCCGCGAACATCGAATCGGCGGCGTCCCACAGATGATGACCCTCGTCAAAGATCAGCCGGGTCGCGAGTCCGCCGCCGTCTTGCGAGCCGGGGCGCGGACGTGCCGCCTGCACCATCGTCAACGCATGGTTGGCGATGACGATATCGGCCTGCGTCGCGGCGCGCGCGGAATGTTCGATGAAGCATTTGCGGAAATGCGGGCAGCCCGCATAAATGCATTCGCCGCGGCGGTCGGTCAGCGCGGTCGTCCCGTTGCGGCGGAACAGCGCGGGCAGCCAGCCGGGCAGGTCGCCGCCGACCATGTCGCCGTCGCGGGTGTAGGCCGCCCAGCGCGCGACAAGCTGCGCGAGGATCGCGGCGCGCCCCGAAAAACCGCCCTGCAAGGCGTCTTCGAGGTTGAGCAGGCAGAGATAGTTTTCGCGCCCCTTGCGCACGACGACCTTTTCGCGATGCGTGGCGGCGTCGGGATAAAGCCGCTCGGTCTCGCGCGCCAATTGGCGCTGTAGCGCCTTGGTGAAGGTCGAGATGCACACGCTGCCGGCCGACTGGTCGATCCATTGCTTTGCCGGCGCGAGATAGCCGAGCGTCTTGCCGATACCCGTTCCCGCCTCTGCCACCAGCATCTGCGGTGCATCGCGGCGCTCGCGCGGTGCGAAGATCGCCGACGTGGCGCGCGCATAATCCTGTTGTCCCGGTCGCCGTTCGGCCCCGTCGCCGGTCAGGCGGTCGAGCCGCGCGGCGACATCGGCTTCGTCGATCGTCACTTGCCGCGGCGCGCCGCGTGGCGGCGTCTCTTCCCATTCGGGCAGGCGCGCGAACAGCCAGCGTTCGGCCGCATCGGGCTGCGTCAGGCGCGGCTGGATCAGCGGCGCCCACGACCAGCGTTGGCGCGACAGGGCCTGGACGCCGTGCCATGCGCCCTCGCGTTCGGCCCAGTCGGGATCGTCGAGGCTGTCCAGCATCGCGGCGGCGGCACGCGGCAGGAAGGCGGCAATGTCATCCTCTTTCCCAGGCGGTTCCAGCCCGGCGGTCGCCGCTATTCCCGCCGGTGTCGGCACGGCGAAGCGCGCGGGATAGAGGAATGCGAACAGTTCGAGCAGGTCGAGCCCCGACAATTCGGGATAGCCCAGCCGGTCGCCGGTCAGCGTCGCATTGAGTAAAAGGTGGGGGGTCGCGGCGACCGCGGCAATCGCCTCGCCGCGCCCGACCCGCTGCACGCGGCCGTGCGCGTCGGCGATCCAGATGCCGATGTGGCTCGCGTGGATCGCGGGCAGGGATAGCGGATCGGGAGCCATGCCCCCACGCTAGGGACAAAAGGCGAACGCGGCAAGGTCGCCGCGACGATGCGTTCAGGAAAGGCCGCGGCGGCCGAAGGTGATGGGGCGCGTGGCCTGGAAAAGCTGCGCGGGTTCGATCGACGACGCGCTGCGCGCCTGAACGAGCGCCCTGTGAAGCGGCCCGTGGGTCAATTCATACGGAAACCGCACGCCCATGCGGTCATGTTCGGACCACATGACGACGGCATAGGTGACCGCGCCGCCATAATGGATTTCGCAGCGCGAGCGCGCGGGCATACTGGCCCCGTCGATCCGCGCTCCGCCCTCCGACAGGTCGCTGATCCGGCCGTCGACGAAGTTGAGCACACCGTTGACGGTGACCTCGATCGAAGCCGGGGTGCGCTTGTGGCCGCGGGCGGTGGGGGTGCGGAAACTGTCCATGGCCGGGACGCTACGCCATCATGGTAAATTTTCCGGTAACGATGTTTGCGGTCGCCGGGACGATTTTGCCTTTCGATTCATCCCCGCTTCCCGCTATGGGCGCAGCCATGACCGACTTGCATCTCGATCCCGCCCTGCGCGAACCCGCGCAAACGTCCAAGGCCTGGCCGTTCGAGGAAGCGCGCAAGCTGGTCAAACGTTATCCCGAAGGCAAGCCCGGCGGCGAGGCCGTGCTGTTCGAGACCGGCTATGGTCCGTCGGGCCTGCCGCATATCGGCACGTTCAACGAAGTGCTGCGCACGACGATGGTCCGCCGCGCCTATGAGGCGTTGACGGGCGGCGCACCGACGCGGCTGGTCGCGTTCAGCGACGATATGGACGGCCTGCGCAAGGTTCCCGACAATGTGCCGAACGGCGAGATGCTGCGCGAATATCTGGGCAAGCCGCTGACCGCGATCCCCGATCCGTTCGGGAAGTATGAGAGTTTCGCGCATCATAACAATGCGATGCTGCGCGAATTTCTCGACCGATTCGGCTTTGAGTATGAATTTGTCAGCTCGACCGATCGCTATCGGTCGGGTGCGTTCGACGAGGCACTGAAAAATGTGCTGCGCCACAATCAGGACATTCTCGACATCATGCTGCCGACGCTGCGCGCCGAGCGCGCCGCGACCTATTCGCCCATCCTTCCGGTCAGCCCGAAGTCGGGCATCGTGTTGCAGGTTCCCGTGACCATCGTCGACGCCGATGCCGGCCTGGTATCGTTCGAGGACGAGGGCGAGACGATCACCCATTCGATCCTTGGCGGCGGTGCGAAGCTGCAATGGAAGGTCGACTGGGCGATGCGCTGGGTTGCGCTCGGCGTCGATTACGAAATGTATGGCAAGGACCTGACCGACAGCGGTGTCCAGTCGGGCAAGATCGCCAAGGCGCTGGGCGGGCGCAAGCCCGAGGGGCTGATCTATGAAATGTTCCTCGACGAAAAGGGCGAGAAGATTTCTAAGTCGAAGGGCAATGGCCTCAGCCTCGAGCAATGGCTGTCCTATGGCAGCGAGGAGAGCCTCGCTTTCTATATCTATCGCGAGCCGAAGGCGGCGAAGCAGCTTCATATCGGCGTGGTGCCGAAGGCGGTCGACGAATATCTTCAGATGCGGGGCAATTATCCGGCGCAGGACGGCGACAAGAAGCTGGGGAACCCCGTGCATCATGTCCATGTCGCGCGCGGACAGCATGTGCCCGCGACCGAACTGCCGGTGACCTTCGGCTTGCTGCTCAACCTTGTCGGGGTGATGGGCGCCGATGCGTCGAAGGACCAGATCTGGCGCTATCTCGGCCAATATGTCGAGGGCGCCGATGCCGCCCGTTATCCCGAACTCGATGGGCTGATCGACAATGCGATGGCGTATAATCGCGACTATGTCGCGCCGACGCTGAACCGCCGCAAGCCGCAAGGCGGCGAGAGCGCGGCGCTTCGGGAACTCGACGACCGGCTGGCCGCATTGCCCGCCGATGCCGGGGCCGACGACATCCAGAACATCGTCTATGAGATCGGCAAGGACGAGGCCTATGGCTTTGAAAATCTGCGCGACTGGTTCAAGGCCTTGTACGAAACTTTGCTTGGGTCGAGCGCCGGGCCGCGCATGGGCAGCTTCATCGCGCTGTTCGGGATCGACAACACGCGGCGTCTGATCGCCGAGGCGCTTGCCTGAGGCAACATAGGAAACCCGTTCGTGTCGAGCGAAGTCGAGACACCCATCGGGACGGCGTGATGTCGAGGGGCATCTCGACTTCGCTCGATGCGAACGGAATTGAAGAGGTGCGAATGACCGCTGAACCTGCTTTCCAACTGGCGCAGATCAACATCGCGCGTTTCCGCCTGCCCGCTGAGCATGTTGCCAATCGCGACTTCATGGACGCGCTCGATGCGGTGAATGCGATTGCCGAAGCGAGCGACGGCTTTGTGTGGCGGCTGACCGGCGATGGCAATGACGCGACCGACGTCCCGGTAAACGACGATCCGCACGTCATCGCGAACATGTCGGTGTGGCGCGACCTCGATGCGCTCGCCGCCTTCGTCTATCGCCAGCCCGATCATCTTGCGATCATGAAGCGGCGCAAGGAATGGTTCGACCATATCGGCGTCTATCAGGTGCTTTGGTGGGTGCCCGCCGGGCATCGGCCCACGGTCGCCGAAGGCATGGCGCGGCTCGCCCAACTGGAAGAAAACGGGCCGGTCGCCGATGCGTTTACTTTCAAGCGGCCCTTTACGGCCCCCGATGGCACCCCCGCGTTGCCGGTGCAGGACGAATGCGCATGATCGACATTTTCACCACCGGCGGCACGATCGACAAAGTCTATTTCGACGCGCTCAGCGAATTCCAGATCGGCCCCGCGGCGATCCCCGACATGTTGCGCGAGAATAATGTCCACGTGCCGCACCGCGTCACCCAGCTGATGCGCAAGGACAGCCTGGAGCTGGGCGACGCCGACCGCGAGGCGATTCGCGCCGCGGTTGCGGCAAGCGATGCGTCGCGCATCCTGGTCACGCACGGCACCGACACGATGGTCGTCACCGGGCGGGTGCTCGCGGGGATTGCGGGCAAAACCATCGTGATGACCGGCGCGATGCAGCCGGCATCGGTGCGTGCGAGCGATGCCGAGTTTAACGTCGGTTTCGCGCTGGCGGCGGCACAGACCCTGCCGCCTGGCGTTTATGTTGCCATGAACGGGATGATCTTCGATCCCGAAAAGACGGTCAAGGACCGCGCCGGGTCGCGCTTTGTTCAGGAGGGCTGATCAGCCCGCGGCGGTCACCTGTCGCAGCACCGCCGCATAGCCCGGCGCGATCGTCATCATATCATGCTTGCCCGCGCGGCCCAGCGCGGCATGGACCTGCGGCAGGCGATAGCAGGGCACCCCCATGAACAGGTGATGCTCGGCGTGATAATTCACCCAATATGGAGCGACCGTCGCGCGCGCCAGCCAACCGGCACGGGTGGTGCGCGCATGGGTGAAGGGATCGTCGCTGCCCGTCGTCGTGCAGGCATGTTCGGCAATGTTGCGGATGCGCAAATAAAGCTGGAACGTCGTCGCCAGCCCGGCAAGCCACAGCAGGTAAGGCGTCCAGCCGTAGAGCGTGAGCGACGCGGCAAGGAGCACCGCCTGCACGACCAGGAACCGTCCGACCGCGCGCGCGACGGCAACCGCACCTGCGACATCGATCGTCGGTGACGTCATGCCATCGTCGGACTGTTTGTTGAACGGCGTTCCTGCTTTCGTGCTGGCGCCGCTTTTCTGCCCCTGTTCGCCGCGCAAAATGGCTTTCAGGCCGGTAAAGGCAAAGCCGAATTGCGCCATCCGCTGTTTGAAAAAAGTCTGTCCCGTCAGGTCGCGTGCGACCTTGCGCCAAAGGCTGGCGCGCGTCGTCGGAAAGGGTTTCGACAGCGACAGGTCAGGATCTTCGGGCTGTTGGGTGAATTTATGGTGCTGGAGATGATAGGTGCGATACGCAATGAGATCCGATCCGACCGCCGCGCCGGTCAACCATTGGCCCAGGAAGTTGTTGATTTTCCGGCTGGGATGCAAGGCGCCATGCGCCGCGTCGTGCATCAGGATCGCGAGGCCGAGCTGGCGCCCGCCGACAAAAATCACCGCGACCAGCCACGCGGCGGGGTTCTGCAACCACGCGGCAAACCCGACAAGCGCAACGCTGACGATCCACGCATGGGCGACGAGCCACACACCGCGCCACGAAGAGGCGCGGGTGATCGCCGACCATTCGCTGCGGTCGAAGAAACGGTCGGGCGGGAAAAGGCGGACGGCGGGCATCACCGGGTTATAACAAGTTGCGAACCGAAACCAAACCCCTTCCGTTTTGGCACAATATCGGCGGCAATGGCGCGCGCGCGGTAAGGATTTGGAAAGGGCTATCTTGCCACTGCGGGGCACATTGGATCAGCAGGGAAAATCGGGACATTGGGGGTTCGGCGTAACTTGATCAAGCCGGCGGACAGCGCCTTGCCACCCGGCGACCCGCTGTTCGATTCACCGGAGTTCATCGCGCACCTGATGCGGGTGGCAAAGCTGTGGCACTATGTGCTGGTCGGCCGCGTCATGGCGTTCGTAGCCCTTGCGTTCCTGCCCGGCCTCGCCGGTTTCTTCGACCGACCGGGACAATGGCTGGTGATGGCGGCGGGCTTGCCGTGCGACCTGGTGCTGACGGTGATCGGGCAGGCGATGCGGGGGTCGCGGCCGATCGCGCACGAGCGCGTGCGCTTGCTGGCGATGCTGTGTCTGGCGCTGATCGCGCTCGGCACGCTGTGCAGCGCCGCGGCGATGTTTGGCGCGCTCGCAGTCCCCGACGGCGGGCCTTATTTCGATGCCTTTACCGCGATCCAGATCGGGTCGCTTCTCGTCGCCGCTTCGGCCGCGGCCATCGTTCGCCCGGTCTTTTTCGCCTTTGCCGGCGCGACCGCGCTGGGCGGGGCGATCGGCGTCGCATCCTGGCCGTTCGCCGTCGCGGGGTTCGTCTTCCTGGGCCTGTTGATCGTGATGATGCGCGAGGATATCCGCCATCAGCGCCGCGCCACGCGCACCGCGCGGACACGCGTCAGCGACCAGCAGCGGGCGCTTAACCTGATGCGCGATTTCGAGCGCGCGGGCCGCGGCTGGTTCTGGGAAACCGACCGCAACGGCAGGCTCGTCTATATCTCGCCGACCGTCGCGGCGCGGCTCGAACTGCCGTTGGCGGACGTGCTGGGCCAGCCCTTTACCGACATCATCCGCAAACGCATCGGCAATGACGAAAATGAGGAGCGCACACTGGGTTTCAGCCTGTCGTCGCGCACGCCGTTCAAGGAATTGACGGTGCAGGCGGCGGTGCCGGGCGAAGAACGCTGGTGGTCGATTTCGGGCCATCCGATCAGCAATGAACTCGGCAATTTCCAGGGATTTCGCGGCAGCGGCACCGACCTGACCGACAAGAAAAGGTCAGAGCGCGAAATCAACCAGTTGGCGCGTTACGATACGCTGACCGGCCTGGCGAACCGGCGCCATATCACCGACCTGCTCGAACGCGCGCTGAAAAGCCATAGCGGGCAACCGCAGCCTTGCGCGTTGCTGCTGATGGACCTCGACCGTTTCAAGGCGGTGAACGACACGCTGGGGCATCCGGTGGGCGACCAATTGTTGCAACAGGTCGCGGGGCGACTGACCCAGATCGTCGGCGACAAGGGACAGGTCGGCCGGCTCGGCGGCGACGAATTCCAGATTGTCGTGCCGCAGATGGCCCAGCCCGAAAAGCTCGCGGGCATCGCGAACGCGATCATCCTCAGCCTTGCCAAGCCGTTCGCAATCGAGGGCGAGCAAGTGCGGATCGGGTCGTCGATCGGCATCGCGGTGTCGGACGGGCAGGGGGTGAGCGCGTCGGCGCTGGTCCGCAACGCCGACCTTGCGCTTTATGCCGCCAAGGACGCAGGGCGCGGCGTCTATCGTTTCTACGCCGATGCGATGCACAACCAGGCGAGCGAGCGCAAGGCGATCGAGGATGCGCTGCGCGACGCGCTGGCGAAGGACGAGCTTCGGCTGCTCTATCAACCCATCGTCGATGTCGGCAGCGAACGGATTTCGGGATTCGAGGCGCTGATCCGCTGGCACCACGCGTCCGAAGGGCTGATCAGCCCGTCGAAGTTCATCCCGATCGCCGAGGAATCGAACCTGATCGTGCCGATCGGCGAATGGATCATCCGGTCCGCGTGCGCCGCGATCGCGCATCTTGGCCCCGGCTACCGCGTCGCGGTCAATGTTTCGCCGCGCCAGTTCGCCAACGAAAAACTGCCCGCGACGATCATCAGCGCGGTGTCGGCGGCGGGCATCCGTCCCGAGCAATTGGAGCTGGAGATTACCGAAGGGGTGTTCCTCGACGAAAGCCCCGAAAATCTTGAAATGTTCCAGAAGCTGAAACGCACCGGCGTGCGCCTTGCGCTCGACGATTTCGGAACCGGCTATTCGGCGCTCGGCTATCTGAAGAAGGCGCCGTTCGACAAGATCAAGATCGACCAGAGCTTCGTCCTCGGCGCCGCCGACCCCAGCAGCATGAATGCTGCGATCATCTCGTCGATCGTCGGTCTGGCGACCGCGCTCAAGATGGAAACGACGGCCGAAGGGGTCGAGACGCACGACGACCTGGCGCTGATCCGCGGGCTGGGGTGCAGCCATGTCCAGGGCTATATCTATGGCAAGCCGATGGACCTGGTCGAGGTGCTGGCACTGCTGCGCGAGGGCGGCGGGCGCGCCGTGGCGCACGGTTACAAAAGTTCGCGCGAGGCACGACTGACCACCTTTCGCACGATCCAGATCGGCAGCGGCGGCTATCGTTATGAAGCGATCATCCGCAACATGTCGTCGCGCGGCGCGCTGATCGAAGGATTGTGGAATGTGCCGCCGGGGACACCGCTGACGCTCGAATTCGGGCCCGACCATTCGCTCGATGCCGAGGCGCGCTGGTCGGCCGGCAACCGCGTGGGGGTCCAGTTCGCCGTCGCGGTCGATATCGACGCGCTGATCGGGCCGAAGATCGCCGCGGCGGCGCGCGGACGCATCCGCCGCGCCGCCTGAAGCGCGCCGGTCAGTCGGCGATCCGTCCGCGCACCATCACCCAGTCCACCTTTTCAAGCGCGGTCACGTCGCTCAGCGGATCGCCGCTGACCGCAATCATGTCCGCCGACATGCCGGGCGCGATCCGGCCGATTTCGCTGTCGAGCGCCAACAGCTTGGCGGCGACCGTCGTCGCGCTCGCCAGCGCCTCGCGCGGGGTCAGGCCATATTTGACGAGCAGCGCGAACTCCTGCCCGTTGCGGCCATGTTCAAACACGCCCGCATCGGTGCCGAAGGCGATGGGGACGCCCAGCGCCCGGGCGCGCGTCACCGCCTTGCCGACGTCGCCCAGCGTCATGCGGACCTTGGTCTCGACCGTCGGGGTATAAATGCCCTTGCCGAGCCGTTCGCGGATGCCCTCGAACGCCATCAGCGTCGGGACGAGATAGGTGCCCTTTGCCTTCATGAACTTCAGCGTCGCATCGTCGGCGAAGGTGCCATGTTCGATGCTGTCGATCCCCGCCGCGGCGGAGGCGGTGATGCCGCCCGCGCCATGCGCGTGCGCCATGACCTTCAGTCCCAGCGAATGGGCGGTGTCGCTGATGCTCTGCAATTCGGGGCTGGTGAAATGACCCTCGAGCCCGCGGCCTTGCTGCGAAAGAACCCCGCCGGTCGCGGTGATCTTGATGACATCGGCGCCCGCGCGCGACGCCTTGCGAACCTTTTCGGCGCATTCGAGCGGCCCGGTGCAGGTGTAGCCGGTGTCGAGCACATCGTGGATATCCTCGCGGAACCCCGTAACGTCGCCATGCCCGCCGATGATCGACAGGGCAGGACCGGCGGCGGCGATCCGCGGCCCGTCGATAAAGCCGGCGGCCGTCCCGCGGCGCAGCGCATAGGCGGTATATTGTGCCGATCCGGCCTCGCGCACGGTGGTGAAGCCCGCGCGCAGGGTGATGGCAGCGTTCTTGGCGCCGACGACCACGCCCCATTCGTCGGGATCGACGGCGGCGGCGCGATAATCGTCGCCGGGGTCGCCGGTCAAATGGACGTGGAGATCGATCAGACCGGGAAGCAGCGTCTTGTCGCCCAGATCGACGATTTCCGCCCCCTCCGGCGCGGCCCCACGCCCGGCGGCGATCGAGGTGATGCGATCGTCGGTGATCGTGATCGTCGACGGCCCCTGGGCAGGGCTGGCGGCATCGGTGATGACGCGTCCGGCATAGATGACGGTGGTTTTCGCATAGGCCGTGGTGCCGAGCAGCGCGAGCGTCGCGGCCGCGACCATTCCCAATTTACGCATGAAATCTCCCCTGTCTGATAGACCTACCGTGGCGCGGCGGGCGGGGGAGGGCAAGGGGGATTGGCCTTGCGCGAAGCCGTTTGTCGCAGATCGCCGCTTAAAGCCCCAAAAGCCCCATATGTGGGCATCGAAACTGTGTCTTTAGGCTGGCACGGCGCGATAATGTGGGACAGCGCTTTTTCGGGAGCGGAAGGGCGGCTTTGGGGTGGAGAGCGGCCATTTAGGAGGTACGTGACCATCCCCTCCCGCAAGCGGGAGGGGCAGCGAGACTTGCCAGCTTGCTGGCTAGTCGCAGCGGGGTGGGCCATCGCACCGTCAATGCCCACCCCCGACCCCTCCCGCAAGCGGGAGGGGAGAAGAGCGTCCGTTTCCGGTCGTTTCGCGACCGTCTCCTTTCCCTCGCGGCTCAGATGCCCTGCCGTTGAGACCGAGCCGTGGCTCCGCTGGGTCGCGCAGCCCATGCAGGTTTCAACTTGCAACCGGCTGCGGGGCATGGTGAAGTCGCGCCAGTCGAAAAGGGGAGATGGGTCATGGCTACCGCGATCAAACAGGATCTGGCAGGCGAAACCGCGCGCATGCGCGAAGTGCTGGCGGCGCAAAAAGCCAGCTTCACTGCCGCGATGCCCGAGAGTCTGGCTGTCCGCACCGACCGCATCGACCGCGCGATCGCGATGCTTGTTGATAATGCGGAGGATTTTGCCAAGGCGGTGAGCGAGGATTTCGGGCATCGCAGCCGCGAACAGACGCTGATGACCGACATCATGCCCTCGGTCAGCGCGCTCAAACATGCGAAGAAGCATATGGCGAGCTGGGCGAAGGGTGAGAAGCGCAAGCCAACCTTTCCGCTCGGACTGCTCGGCGCGAAGGCCGAGGTCGTGTTTCAGCCGAAGGGCGTCGTCGGCA
>Ga0155548_113_pt1 | contig 29537 bp, 28 predicted proteins | sample RifCSPhighO2_12_FD_107205 | JGI IMG/M metagenome (GOLD analysis project Ga0155548, IMG submission 107205) | Sphingopyxis sp. RIFCSPHIGHO2_12_FULL_65_19
GCAGGCGGTCGTCAGCGCCGAGATCAAGAGCTGGAAGGCGCGCGCCGGCGAGGCCGCGCGGCGTGTGACCGAGATGGACAAGCGTGCCGAAGCACTCGCCGCCGAAGCCGCCAAGCTCGCCGACGTCCCCGCCAGGCTCGCGGAACAGCGCGCCGAGGCCGAAACCCGGCAAGCCACGCTGCGCGACAAGGTCGCCGCCGCCGAAGCGCAGGAGCGCACCGCGGAAGCTGCGCTACGCGAAGCAGAAACCGCGCTGAACGCGATCCGCGAGCGCGTCGCCGCCGCGCGCGAAACCCGCGCCGGCGCCGTCGCCCGCTCCGAAAATGCCGAACTCCGCCGGATCGAGATGGGCCGCCTCTCGGGCGAGCGTTTCGAGTGCCCGCCGCCGCTGCTCCCGCAAAAGGCCGGGTTCGACAGCGCGAGCGTCGGCGACGCAGCCGCCGAATCGGCGCAGCACGACAGGCTGATCACCGACCGCGAACGCCTCGGCCCCGTCAATCTCGTCGCCGCCGACGAACTCGTCGAACTCGATAGCGAGCGCGAGAAGAGCGCCGCCGAGATCGAGGAACTGACGCAGGCAGTGAACCGTCTGCGCGGTTCGATCGGCAATCTCAACCGCGAAGGACGTTTGCGCCTGCTTGCGGCGTTCGAGGCGGTGAACACCCATTTCCAGCGGCTGTTCACCACCCTGTTCAACGGCGGACAGGCGCATCTCGAGCTCGTCGATTCGGACGACCCGCTGGAAGCGGGGCTGGAAATCATGGCGCAGCCGCCGGGCAAACGGCTGGGGACGCTGACATTGCTGTCGGGCGGCGAACAGGCGCTCACCGCCGTCGCGCTGATCTTTGGGCTGTTCCTGACCAACCCCGCGCCGATCTGTGTCCTCGACGAGGTCGACGCGCCGCTCGACGACGCCAATATCGAACGCTTCTGCGACCTGCTCGACCGCATGGCGCGCGAAACCAACACGCGCTATCTGATCGTCACGCACAATGCGGTGACGATGGCGCGGATGCACCGCCTGTTCGGGGTGACGATGATCGAACGCGGCGTCAGCCGCCTCGTTTCGGTCGACCTTGGCGGCGCCGAGGAACTGCTCGCGGCCGAGTAGATCTTAAGGCGCCGTTCCCACCACCAACATCGCCGCGAAAATCAGCAGCCCGGCAAAACGGTTGCTACGAAATTTCGCCAGCGCATCCTCGCCATTGGCGGGGTCGAGCGTGACGATCTGTCCGGTCAGGTGCACCGCGGCGGGCAACAGCGCGATCAGCACGATCGGGTCGGGACGTACCGACCACAGTGCGCCGCCCCAGCAGGCGAGCGCGAGCGCATAGCATATCGCGACCCCGCCCTTCACATGGCGCCCCATCGCGCGCGCGCTCGACTTCACGCCGATCAGCATATCGTCTTCGATATCCTGCAACGCATAGATGGTGTCATACCCGATCACCCACGCAATACAGCCGCCATAGAGCAACGGCAGCGCCAGCCCTTCCGGCCCGCCCACCGCAATCCAGGCGACGAGCGCACCCCAGCTGAAGACAAACCCCAGCCAGGCCTGCGGCCACCAGGTGATGCGTTTCATGAACGGATAGCCCGCGACGAGAATCAGGCTGCCAAGCGCGACGATCTGCGCCGGGCGTGGCAGCTGGAGCAGCACCACCAGCCCGACAAGCGACAGCAACAGCGTCCACAACAGCGCGTTTCGGACCGACACCGCACCGCTCGCGACCGGACGCGATGCGGTGCGCGCGACCTTGGCATCAAGGTCGCGATCGACAATATCATTATAGACGCAGCCCGCGCCGCGCATCGCGATCGCCCCGGCGAGCAGCCACAGGAACAACGGCCAGTGGCTGATCGCCCCGCCGCCGAGCGCGAGTCCCCAGGCGCACGGCCAGTAGAGCAGCCACCAGCCGATCGGCCGGTCGAACCGGGCGAGCAGCGCATAGGGCCGCATGGCGGAGGGCAGCATGGCGACGAAGCCGCGAAGCTGGCTGTCGGGAGGATGGGTGGCAGTCATCGGCAGCGGCGCATGTAGCAGCCGCCGCGCCCGCGATAAATGGCTGATTGGACCGGCGCGGCGCTCAGCTGCAGGTCGACGGCGTCACCCCGGGCGACGAATAGACCTGCGACAAGTCGCGCCCTTCGCGGATATTGAACGCCGCCGTGGACCGGATCGTCCGCTCGCCAAGCCATTGTTCGTAAAGCAAAGGCTCATATTCATAGACGATCTCGACGAACATCACTGCCGATCCCGGCGGTGCCGTCACTTCGGCGCCTTCGGGCCCCATGCCCGGAAAGTCGGTGCCAGTGGCGCCGTCGCCGGCGTCGCCAAAACTCGATTCGACATCGAGATCGCCATAGCAGCGCTGCCAGTGAATCCACTGGCCGTCGTCGTCATTGCGTTCGAGGCTGGACAGGATGATGCGTCCGCGCGTCCCCAGGTCCAGGCCTTCCGCCTGCCGTTCGGCGCCGGTGAACACCTCATTGATGTCGATCTCGCGCACGCGGGGCAGCGACAGGTTGCTGCCAACCGCGATGCGCGACGCATTGTCGGCGGTGCTGAGACCGATCTGGCTGATACGCGTGTTGGCGAGCGTCAGGCTTGCCATTTCCAGCCCGCCGAAACCCAGAAGGACCATCAGCGGGATGCAGAAGGCCATTTCGATCATCACGGTCGCGCGCTTGTCGCGCAGCAGCCGAAAGCGGCGCGCGAGGCGGGCCTTGCGCAGGGCGAAGGCGCGAAGCATCTGGCTCATTTGCATATCACCTGGCTCGACGAAGCATTGGCGTTGAACGGCTGGTTGCGCAGGACGGTCGACGCGGTCAGCGTGACCTCTTTCGATTGGCCCAGCATCTGCCAGGTCGGCAGGATGCGATCGAACGTCATCGATACGGTGTAGAGCACGACATCGTCGGCGCCGCCATTACCGGCCGATCCGCGATCGGCCTCCCAATTGCCGGTATCGTTCATGTCCTCGAAGCATTCGCCGGGGTCCCAGACCTGGTTGCCATTCTTGTCGGTCAGCGGTTCGGGTTCACCGACATCGTCATAGCTTTCATAGGCCAGACGCTCGAACTCGACGTCGGCGGACTTGAACACGTCCTTGACCTTGTCGCCGACCTTTTCGTCGAGCGCGTCCTGGTCCTCGGAATATTCCTCCAGCGTCGACAGGCGCGCCGCCTGGCTCACGGCGCCCTGGAGCACCTGCCGAGCATACATCTGCCAGCAATAGTCAAAGATGCCCATCATCAGCAGCAGGAACACAGGCGCGGTCAGCGCGAATTCCATGATGGCGGTGCCCCGGCGATCGCCGCGCAAACGGCGCAGGGTGGACAGGCGGCGCGTCATTGCGACAGCCTCAGGCGCGAAATCTGCCCCGCGATCGACGCAAATATCTTCTTGAGCTGCTCGGCGCTGCTTGTCTGATAGGCCTTGCTGGGGGTCGCGCAGGTCGTCAGTTCGTTGTTGAGCGACGTGCCGAACCCGATCACCCAGATCGTGATGTTGCGCGATTTCGCGGCGTTGCACAGCTGGAGGAAGCGGTTGTTGTGCCGATCCTTCAGCCCGCCGTTGTCGGTCGTCGCCGAACCGCTGACGCGCTGCATCAGATATTCATAACCCTGCGTCGTCAGATTCTGCCAGTTCGGCGCCATTTCACCGTCGGTCATGAAGATGATGTGGCGGCTGATCGGGCGCTCGTTGGGCGCCGTCGCATTTTCGGCGGCGAACAGGCCCGTCGGCGAGAGGAGACGAACCCCCCACACCATCCCGGCGTCGTGATAGGTGCCGCCGACCGGCTGGAGCGCGTCGACCTTGCCCTTGAAAAAGGCGCGATCGTCTTCATCCATCTCGGTCAGCTTGAACGCTTCCGCGGGGCACACGCCCCAGCCGTTCGGCCAGTGATAGTCATAGGCCTGCCAGCTGCCGCCGCTCACGCTGCCGCTGCCGATCGTCCGGACCCCCGAACCCGACGGCGTCGTGTTGAGGTTGACGGCGCGGTGATAGGACAGTTCGGGGATCAACACCCTCCACCGGCTGTTTTCATCGCTGGGAACCAGGTCGACATCCATGTCCAATGCCGCGCTCGGCGCGGTCGTGTTCGCACCGAACGACGTGGTGCGCCGTTCGATGACGCAACCGCTCCAGCTCACCGTCTCATTGGCGCCCGAATTGCCGGTGTCGACCGTGATCGACCCGCCGCTTTTCATCGACGAAACGTCGAAGACACGGTCCTCGTAACGATATTGGCTGTAAAAGGCGGTCGAACTCGGCGTCGGCGAGGACGCGTGATCAAAGGTCACGGTGCGACGCTGTAGCCAGCAGGTGCTGTTGCCCGAATTATATTGATAGCGATAATTATAGTAACGATGCTGGCTGCCGGCGACGGTCACCTGAAGGCGGTTGCCGTCCTTGTCGACGATGCGGGCCGTCTTGTTGATGTCCTGCGATCCGACCAGTGCCGGCTTGGTATCGGCGGGTGGGGTCAAGCCGGAACAGGACGCGTTGCTGGTAAAACCACTGACCGGCAGGAAATCGGACCAAGACCCGTTGGTGGTCGTCCCCGTCGTCACCGACGACGGCGGATTGGTGCCGCTCCAATTATAACGCGTCACCGGCGAACGCGACGGCAGGATCGTGAAGTCGGACACCCAATCGGGATTCTCTTCGGTCAGGATCTTGCCGACGTTCGCGGTCGAACTGTACGGCACCATCCCGATGCGCAGCCGCCCGTCGCCCTTTTCGGCCTGGGTGAGCGTGTCGAAGAACACCATCGATGCGTCCTTCAACCCGGTCATGCGGGTCTTTCCGTCGGACGTATTCTGGGCCATCGACCCGGTCACGTCGAGCACGAGCATCACGTCGGTGTTGGAAATTTCCAGCTTTGCCGCGCAGTTGGCGGTCAGGTTGAACTCGCTCACGCCGAAGATGAACATGATCGCGGTCGGCAGGCGGGCGGTCGCGGTGCCGATGACTTCGGTCTTGCCCTCGGGTTCCGATTCAAAGCTGATGCTATCGCTGCCGTAGATGCCGTCGCGATAGTTGAAGTTGAACATCTTGAGCGCTTCGCCCTCGGCTTCCTCGTCATAGGAGGACGCGCCCATGTAACGGCGCCCGGCAAGCACGCCGGCGTCGCACGCCTGCTGGAGGCGGAGTTGCGCCATATAGCCGCGGCCGATGTCGATCCCCGACCCGACGATGCCGATCACCGGCACAATCGCCGCTGCCGTCAGCATGAAGGCGTTGCCGCCCTGATCGCGCAGAAGCCTTTTGGCGCCGAGCCGCAAGCGGCTGAATACGGTCCCTCGCATGGTTTAACCCCTCTAAGACCGGCGGCACGCCCCACCAGATGAGCCGCTGGTATCGTCGCACTAGGGGAGGACTGCTTACCAAAATGCTAATCGGGAGTGAGGGCATGGGGCGATATCGACGCTTCTGACCCGGAACGGGACATTATGATGCACTTCATGGCAAAGGATGCACAAATTACCGCTGTCTGCTATCGCGCCGCCATGCCCGCGACTCCCGCCTGGCCGCCCGCCAGCACCCCCCGCCTGTTCGTCGATGTGCCGTTGGCGCCCGATGCCGCGCCGCTGATCGACGGCGCCACCGCCCATTATCTGCTCGGTGTCATGCGGATGAAGGTCGGCGACCCCGTCCTGCTGTTCGACAATATCAGTGGCGAATGGCTGGCGGTGATCGCCGATGCGGCGAAACGTTCGCTGACGCTGCGCATCGAACGGCGGACGCGCCCGCTCGAACAGGTTCCCGACCTCTGGCTCTGCTTTGCCCCGGTCAAGAAGGCGCGGCTCGACTGGATCATCGAAAAGGCGACCGAACTGGGCGTCGCGCGGTTACAGCCGGTGATCACCGAACGGACGATCGTCGAGCGCGTGAAGCAGGAACGGATCGCGGCCCAGATTGTCGAGGCGTGCGAACAATGTGGGCGCACCGCGCTGCCGACGCTGGCCGAGCCCGTGAAACTGCCGCAGCTGTTGAACGACTGGCCCACCGACCGCGCGCTGCTATTTGCCGACGAAGCGTGCGGCGTCCCGCTCGCCGCGCTGTCGGCGCCCGCGCCCGCCGCGATCCTGACCGGCCCCGAAGGCGGCTTCACCGACCGCGAACGCGACCTGCTCGTCGCGCACGCCGCGGTTCGCCGCCTCGCGCTGGGTCCGCGCATCCTGCGCGCCGAAACCGCCGCGATCGCCGCGGTCGGCCTGTGGATGGCACAACATGGCGACTGGTCGGCCGCATAGGGTCATTTCTGTCCCGCCTCCGAACAGAAACAGGTGCAAGTCACCGATTTTAACCGGATATTAGCTATGCCGGTGCCATAGCGGCGCCATGCAACGGCGGGACCAGAGCCGATACTGCTGGCGTGGGGGCCAGTATTTGCAGTCTGTGCGAGCATGTATCATGCTTGTCTGGCTGGCCCTTGGGCTTGCCGCGAATCCCGCCGCCGCACAGACGACGACCAGCTACAGCAACACAACGACCGGCACGATCAGCGAGAGCGCGACGACATGCGCCAATCCGATGCTGCGGACCTTCACCGTCGGCGCCAACGCACAGGTCACCGACGTCAATATCGGTGTCCAATTCGCGCACTCCTATCGGGGTGACATCCGCGCGACCCTGGTGTCGCCGGCGGGCACGGTGGTCAATCTGATCACCAATGTCGGGACGTCGGCGAACAACCTCAATGTCCTGTTCGACGACAGCGCCGCCGCCAGCATCGCGACGCACACCGCGAACGACAGCACCGCCGCAGCCCCGCCCTATCAACGCGATTTCCGGCCCGAAACCGCGCTCGCGAACTTCAACGGACAGGGTTCGGCCGGCACATGGCAGCTGACCATTTGCGACTCGCTCAATGGCGACAGCGGCAATTTCACGCGCGCCGACCTGACGCTGACGACCGTGCCGATGGCGCCGTCGGCCGACCTGTCGCTCACCAAGTCGGTCAGTAACGCGTCGCCTGCGTCGGGTGCCAGCATCAACTATATTCTGAACGTCACCAACGCGAGCGGCTCAGCGCTGACCGCGACCGGCGTGACGGTGCAGGACATATTGCCCGCGGGCTTCGCCTTCACCGGCGCGTCGGGCTTCGGCAGTTATGACAGCGCGACCGGCATGTGGAGCGTCGGCAGCATCCCGGCGGGCGTGACGCGGACGCTGACGATCAGCGGCACCGTCACCGCGACGGCGGGCGCCAGCGTGACCAATATTGCCGAGGTCAGCGCGTCGTCGGCGTTCGACTTTGATTCGACCCCCGGCAACGGCTCGGCGGGTGAGGATGACTATGATTCGGCCAGCTTCACCGTGTCGGGCACGCGGACTGCGGGGGTCGCGCCGACGCTCGTCTGCCCCGTCGGGACCACGCTGCACGACTGGGACAGCATCGGCTGGCCAGCGGGCACCACCAGCGGCAGCTATGCGCTGGCCGCGATCGGCACGATGAATTTCAATATCGCGATCAGTGGCGGCTCCTTTCTGAACAATGCGACCTATGGCGGCCAGTCGCCGACGCGCCAGAACATCGTCACCGGCGGCTTCTCCCCGGCGCAATTCTCGATCTTCCAGATCGCAGATTTCACCAGCCAGGCGGGGGCGATCACCTCGACGATCAGCTTGCCGACCGCGGTGCCCGGCGCGCAGTTTCGCGTGTTCGACATCGACTATGCAGCGGGGCAATTCGCCGACCGTCTGACCGTGACGGGCAGCTTTAACGGCGCGCCGGTGACGCCGACGCTGACCAACGGCATCAGCAATTATGTCATCGGCAACAGCGCCTATGGCGACGCGACCTCGGCGGACGGCAGCGCGAACGGCAATGTCATGGTGACCTTTTCGGCGCCCGTCGATACGATCATCATCACCTATGGCAGCCACGGCCTCGCCCCGTCCGACCCCGGACAGCAGGGCGCGGCCATCCACGACATCAGCTTCTGCCGTCCGACGACCAATTTGACGATCGCCAAGTCGAACAGCGTCGTCAGCGATCCGACCAACGGGACGAGCAATCCGAAAGCGATCCCGGGCGCCACGATGCGCTATTGCATCCTGGTCACCAACAATGGCAGCGGCACCGCGACCGGCGTCAATGTGGCCGACGCGTTGCCCGCCAGCACGACCTTCGTCGCCGGGTCGCTGCGCAGCGGCACCAATTGCGCCGCTGCGACGACGGTCGAGGACGACGATGCGAGCGGCGCCGATGAAAGCGACCCGATCGGCGCGTCGATCAGCGGCGCGGCGGTCGCCGCGACGGCGCCGACGCTGCTTCCCGCAAATGCCATGGCGATCGCCTTCGACGTGACGATCAACTGATGGCCCGCCGCCCCCGGACCCGCCTTGCGCGCTTTGGCGCCTTTTTCCTCATCGCCGCCGCGCTGGCCGCCGCGCCGCCCGCGGCGGCGCAGCGCGTCATCGTCAATCCGTCTTTCGAGGCGAACGACCCGCAGGGGCCGGGCGCGGCCAGCTACGAAATCTATTCCCACGGGTCGGTTTCGGGCTGGGTTTCGGCGTCGGGCGAGATTGAGCTGTGGGACACCAGCTTTCAGGGCGTCGTCGCCTATGCCGGGTCGGTGTTCGCCGAAATGAACGCGAATGTCCCCGGCGCCTTTTACCAGAATATCTGCATGGTGAACGGCGAAACGATCGGCTGGACCTTTGCCCACCGCGCCCGCTCCGGCGGGCCGACGACGCAGACCGCGCGGTTGCAGATCGCCAACAGCGCGGGTTCGCTGATCCAGAACCTGGCGACGCAGGCATCGACGGTCAACAACGTCTGGAACGTCAACACCGGCACCGCGACCTATGGCGGCGCGTCGGGGGTGCAACGCGTCCAGTTCATCACCACCGATGCGGGCAGCTACGGCAATTTTCTCGACGACATCCGCATCACGCTCAACCCGTTCGTCGAATTGTCGGCGGCGGCCTCGTCGGGGGTCGAATCGATTGCGGCGGCGAACCTTCCGGGGCTGATCGTCAGCGGCACGTTGTTCACGCCGCGCACGGTCAATGTCAGCATCACCGGCGGCACCGCGACGCCCGGCACCGACTATGTAACGCCGGGTGGCGGCGCGTCCTTCACCGTCACCATTCCCGCGGGCACCTATCAGAATGTCACCGTCCCGCTGGGCATCCAGATTCTCGACGACACGGTGACCGAGGGCAGCGAGACGATCCAGATCGCGCTCAACACCGGCACCGGATACACCGTGTCGAGCACGTCGAGCTGCGGCGGCACGCCGCGCACCGCGAGCAGCTACACGATCACCGACAACGACGCACCCGTCGTGCTCACGAAAAACTGGGCAAACGGAATTGTAGGCGATGCGGTCGACCTGGCAATCGGCGGCGGCTTTGCAGCCAGCGCAGGCACTTCGGCGGTCGGCGGCGCGGCAACCAACGCCGCCGCCGTGGCAACGCCCGGCAGCACGCTGACGCTGACCGAGACTTATACGAACGGCGCCGCGGCGAATTACAACAGCAGCATCGAGTGCCGCCGCAACAGCGACAATGTCGCGGTCGCGACCGCTGGCAGCGGGCTCAGCCGCACAGTCGTCATGCCGTCGGGCACCTCGCTCACCTGCACCTGGACCAACAGCCGCCGATCGGCGACGCTTGTCGTCCGCAAGACTTGGGTCAATGCCCGAACGGCCCATGCCGTCACCGTTCAGACCGCTGGTCTCGTCAATAACGCCAGCCTCGCCTCGGTCGCGAACAGCGCGAACGAAACCGACACCAACGCCGCGGTGACCGTCTATGCCGGCGAAACCGCCACACTGACCGAAACATTCAGCGTCGGCGACGGCGCAAATTATGCCCAGGCGCTCGGCTGCACCGGCAATGCCGCGCCGCTTGCGGGCAATGTGCTGACGGTCGGCGCGGCCGACACCGCGATCATCTGCACCTTCACCAACCGCTATATCGTGCCGTTATCGATCGCCAAGACGTCGCTGGCTTACAGCGACCCGGTCAACGGGTTGGTCCATCCCAAGCTGATTCCCGGTGCCTTTGCCAATTACGGCCTGACCGTGACCGCTCCGGGCGGCACCAGCCCGACCGCGGACAGCGTCATCGTTACCGATGCGATCCCGTCGAGCCTGAGCCTGTTCGTCGGCACCTATGCCCCCGGCCCCGGCCCGATCCTGTTCGCCCCGGGCGCCAGCGGGCTGACCTATGGCTTTACCAGCCTGTCGAGCGCCGCCGACGACCTGGAATTTTCCAACAATGGCGGCGCCGGATGGACCTATGTGCCGACCGCCGACGCCGATGGCGTCGATCCCGCGGTCACCCATGTCCGCATCCGGCCAAAGGGCGCGATGGCGCCGGGGTCGAGCTTTACGATCAACTTGCGCGCGCGCGTAAAATAGCGCGCATGCAACAGCCGATTGCATTCTATACCGAATAGTCTAAATGCGCGAAAATGAGCACGCGCACCGCCTCGGACAGCCACGATCCCATCGTCGAAAACCGCGACCAGCTCGCGGTCCCCATGATCCAGGGCGAGAAGCCCAGGGATCGCTGGCGCATCGGCACCGAGCATGAGAAATTCGTCTATCGCACCGCCGACCATCGCGCGCCCAGCTATGACGAACCCGGCGGCATCCACGACCTGTTGATGGCCCTGACACGCTTTGGCTGGGAGCCGGTGATCGAGGGCGGAAAGGTGATCGCGCTTGCGGGCAGCGACGGCACCGTCAGCCTCGAACCCGCGGGCCAGCTCGAACTGTCGGGCGCGCCGCTTGAAAACCTCCACCAGACCTGCGCCGAGACCGGCCGCCACCTGAAACAGGTGAAGGAAGTCGGCGCCGAACTCGGGCTCGGTTTCCTGGGGCTCGGCATGTGGCCCGACAAGACGCGCGCTGACCTCCCGATCATGCCCAAGGGGCGCTACAAGATCATGCTCGACCATATGCCGCGCGTCGGCAGCATGGGGCTCGACATGATGCTGCGCACCTGCACGATCCAGACCAACCTCGACTATTCGTCCGAAGCCGACATGGTGCAGAAATTTCGCGTTTCGCTTGCACTGCAACCGCTCGCCACGGCGCTCTTTGCCAGCTCGCCCTTCACCGAGGGACGGCCCAACGGTTATATGTCGTATCGCAGCCATATCTGGACCGACACCGACCCCGCGCGCACCGGCATGCTGCCCTTCGTGTTCGAGGACGGGTTCGGATATGAACGCTATGTCGACTATATGCTCGACGTGCCGATGTATTTCGTCTTCCGCGACGGCAAATATATCGACGCCGCAGGGCAGAGCTTCCGCGATTTCCTGAAGGGCGAGCTGCCCGCATTGCCGGGCGAGAAACCGCACCTCTCCGACTGGAACGACCATCTCTCGACCGCCTTCCCCGAAGTGCGCCTGAAGAGCTTCCTCGAAATGCGCGGCGCCGACGGCGGCCCGTGGAACCGCATCTGTGCGCTGCCCGCATTGTGGGTCGGCCTCCTCTATGACCAGGGCGCGCTCGACGCGGCGTGGGACCTCGTCAAGAATTGGAGCATCCAAGAGCAGCAGGCGCTCCGCGACGCCGTGCCCAGCGAAGGCCTCGACGCCCCCGCCCCCGGCGGCGGCACCGTTGGCGAATTGGCGCATCGCGTCCTCGATATCGCCGCATCGGGCCTCGCGGCGCGCGGCGAGGTCAATTCGATGGGCGACAATGAAGTAGGCTTCCTCGAACCGCTGCGTCGCATCGCCAAAAGCGGCAAATCCCCCGCGCACGACCTGCTCGACCGCTACGAAGGTCCGTGGGGTGGCGACCTGTCGAAAATCTACGACGAACTCAGCTTTTGACGATGCGACCGCCTTGGGTGGTGAGCGGGCGTCCGCTCCGCCCTCTCGTCACCCCGGACTTGATCCGGGGTCCATGACTTCAGCGCCGCGATGGATCCCGGATTAAGTCCGGGATGACGAAGAAACAATGTCCAAAATCGGTCGTTAACGGCTCTCCACATCGCCCCAAAAGTGCAGCAATTGCGCAACACTGCCGACACGAACGTCGGCGGCGCGGCGCTCGAGCGTTGACCGTGCGCCTCGCGCGCGGCAACGGCGGGCAATATTCTCTACCCGCCCGCTTCACTTTCAAAAAGGACAGGTCATGCGCCATCTTCCTTCCGCCCTTGCCCTGAGCATCGCTCTCGCCTCCGCGGGCTGGGCCGCCCCCGCCGCCGCGCAGCAAGCCACCGTCGCCGAAGACAGCGGCCTCGGCGACATCGTCGTCACCGCGCAGCGCCGCGAAGAAAGCCTGCAGGATGTGCCGGTGGCCGTGTCGGTGCTGTCGGGCGGCACGCTCGATGCCATCACCTCGACCGGCTCTGACGTGCGCGTGCTCGCGGGCCGCGTGCCCAGCCTCAACATCGAAAGCTCGTTCGGCCGCACCTTCCCGCGCTTCTACATCCGCGGGCTCGGCAACACCGACTTCGACCTCAACGCATCGCAGCCGGTCAGCCTTGTCTATGACGACGTCGTGCTCGAAAACCCGATCCTCAAGGGCTTCCCGATCTTCGACCTCGATCGCGTCGAAGTGCTGCGCGGACCGCAGGGCACGCTGTTCGGCCGCAACACGCCGGCGGGCATCGTCAAGTTCGACACCGTCAAGCCCGGCAAGACCGGCGGCCACGCGCGCATCAGCTATGGCCGTTACGGCACCAGCCAGGTCGAGGTCGCGGCGGGCGCCGCCGACGACAATGGTTTCTCGGTCCGCCTCTCGGGCCTCTACCAGCACCGCGACAATTGGGTCGACAATATCGCGACCACGAAATCCAAGGATCTCGGCGGCTATGACGACATCGCCGCGCGCCTCCAGCTGCAATATGAAAACGGCCCCTTCACCGGCCGCGTGACCGGGCAGGTCCGCATCTATGACGGCTCGGCGATCATTTTCCGCGCCAATACCCAGGTGCCGGGCAGCAACAAGCTCGTCGGACTCGGCGGCGCGGGCACTGAGTTCAAGCGCGACGAAGTCTATCAGGACGGGCTGAATTTCCAGAAGCTCAACACCTATAACGCCGGGCTGAACCTCGAATATGATTTCGGGCCGGTCACCGCTTATTCGATCACCTCCTATTGGAACGGCAATTTCCGCAGCCGCGGCGACATCGACGGCGGTTTCGGGGCGGTGTTCCTGCCGGTGTCGGGTCCGGGGCTGATCCCGTTCCAGGCGCAGAGCCAGGACAACGTCCCCAGCCTCGACCAGTTCACGCAGGAAATCCGTATCGCGTCGAACAACAGCGGCGGGCTCGGCTACCAGTTCGGCGCCTTCTATTTCGACGAAAAGCTCGACATTTCGAGCTTTGAATTCGGCGGCCCGACCGACGCGACCCCTTCGGCGATCGCGGTGCAGCGTCAGGACAGCGAAGCCTATGGCCTTTTCGGGTCGGTCAACTATGCATTCGACAATGGCTTCAAGCTGCAAGCCGGCGCACGTTACAACCATGACAAGCGCGATTTCGTGGCGTCGCGGCCGGTGGAAACGCGCCCCGACTTCGTCGTCAACCCGAACACGCCGGTCCCGCCGCAGGCGGCAACAGTCAAGGGCAAGCTGCTGACCTGGGACGCCAGCGCGACCTATGAAGCATCGGACGCGATCACCCTTTATGCCCGCGTTGCGCGTGGCTATCGCGCGCCGTCGGTGCAGGGCCGCCTGACCTTCTCGCGCGTCATTTCGACCGCCGACCAGGAAGAAACGATGTCCTATGAGGCCGGGATCAAGACCGCCTTCCTCGACGACCGCGTCCGCTTCAACCTGACCGGCTATTATTTCGACACCAAGGACCTGCAATTGACCGCGGTCGGCGGCACGTCGAACGTCGCCAGCCTGCTCAACGTCGACGCCAAGGGTCATGGCATCGAGGCCGAGTTGCAGGCAGCGCCCGCGCGCGGCCTGACCTTCTCGATCGGCGGCGCGTGGAACGTGGCGGAAATCGACGATGCCGGTGCTTTCGTCGCGGGTTGCGGCTCGGCGACGCCATGCACCGTGCTCGATCCGCCGCGCGCGGGGAGCCCGGGCATCTTCTCGATCGACGGCAACCAATTGCCGCAATCGCCGAAATGGACGCTCAACTGGACCGCGGGTTATGAAGTCCCCGTCGGCGACGGCGCGATCTATGCCTTCACCGACTGGTATTACCGCTCGAAGATCCAATTCTTCCTTTATCGCTCGGTCGAATTTTCGGACGACAAGCTGCTCGAGGGCGGCGTGCGCGTCGGTTACCGGACCGACCGCTTCGACATTGCGGGCTTTGTGCGCAACATCACCAATGACGCATCGCCGACCGGCGGCATCGATTTCAACAATCTGACCAGCTACGTCAACGAACCCCGCATCTATGGCGTCGAGGCGGGCTTCAAATTCTGACGCGACCTTCGGCCCGCGCGGCTTCGACGCCGTGCGGGCCCGATTTTGTATCGCGGATCTTTCCTGTTATCATCGGCATATAGCTGTTGATGGGGACTCGATGATGATCCGTTTGACCACCGCAAGCCTGACCGCCGCCGCCCTGCTTTCCTCGCCCGCCGCAGCCGAAGGCATTGGCATCAATTCGGCGGCAAGCATCGGTGCCAACGCTTATGCCAACGCCGCCAGCGTCTATCCCCGGACGCGCGAGGACGAGCGCAAATGGCTGTTGCAGCAGCTCGAAGCCGTGTGCCGCAGCAAGCTGCGGTCGGACCAGCGCCGCTGCGATCGCGCGTGGCGCATCATCGCCGACGGCTACGCCGACCTGCAGGCGCGGCGCGCCGCCGAAGCGGCAAGCGCCGCCACCGACGCGCTGAAGGATTAGGCGACCGGCCCGACCCGCGGGTCGGGTTCAAGCCGGACGAGCGGGCGCGCGCGTCCCGTCAGCTTCGCGAACAGCCGCGGCACCAGCGCATTCGCCTGCGCCCAGTCCCAGTATCGGGCATAGGCCGGGTCGGCGAGGAGATGCTTCTCCTCGGTCTTGGCGCGCCAATAATAGACCCCGCTGACCAGCCCCAGCAGCACGACATTGCGCGCGCCCTCGATCCAGCCGCCGGCGGTGACAAGAAAGGGCAGCGAACCGATCCACCAGGTCAGATTCTTTGAAACATAGGCGGGATGGCGGGTGAACGCATAAGGGCCGTGGGTAATGATGCCGCGATGCGTCAGGTTTGAAAAGCGGATGCCGAACGCCATCGTCGCCCAGCTGTAAACCGCGGTGAGCAGCGCGAGCGCGATGGCCCAGACGATCAGCAACCTGTCGTGACCCGCCAGCCAATAACCCCAGTCGGCACCGTAAAGCTGGTAATCGAGCGGCCCGCCATTCATCAAAATGAAGGGCGGGTAGCAGACGAGCGCCGCGACCCACGCCATGCCATAGGGATTGGCGGTGCGGATATGCGCGTCGAGCGGCTTCAGGGTCAGGATATAGCCGACCGTCGCGACATGGACGTCGATCAGATAGAGGAAATTGATCGTCCAGATCCCGGTCTTGTAGGGGTTGGCGAGGATTTCGCTGATCGGCACGGTGACCAGCGCCGAAAAATTGCCCGGCACGATCGACAGCATGAAGGCGGTGAAAAACCCCTTCACCGCCCAGGCGCGCAAATGATGCCCGATCGCGCGGGCGTCGACGGGTTGCCCCGGCGCAATCAGCCAGCGCCCGAAATGCCAGCAGCCATCGCGCGGCTCAACCATGCGGCGGTCGAGCCACAGCATATAGGGCACCGACGCCAGCAGCAGCCAAGGCGCGACGGTTTCGAGCAGGTTCATCGAAAAGGCGTAGTTGCCCTCCCAATAATAACGCATCGTCGCATAGATCAGCGCGATCAGCCCCCAGGTCGCCCACAGACCCGCCAGCTTGGTCAGGCTGATATCGACCGTCTCGCGCCACGCGCGCCGCTGCGTCCAGTCGATGCCCGTCGACGGATTGCGGTGGACCTTGTCGACGAAAACCGACCAGAGCACCATCGGCACGCCGCAGGCGAGCACGCTCATAATCGCCGAATTGGGGCCGCTCATCCGTCCCCGCATGCCCCAATCGATGCCCAGGAAAGCAGCGATTTCGGGTGCAAATCGCGCAATCAGCAAATAGCTGACCAGCCCCGCGAGCCCGACGAGGCCGACCCCCGCGCTGACCGCCGAACGCGGCCGGGCGTCCGCCGGTGCCGGCGGGTCGCCTGCCGATTCGTGCGGGCTGGGTTGCGCGGAATTGACCATGATATTCACCCGCTTAGCCCTAGCCGAAAATGGTAAGCAAGCCGTCAATGCTGTTCGACGATTCGCCTGGCATTTCCTGCCAAAATGGCAGCGTTCCCGCCCTTTGACACCGTTCACCGCGCGATGGTTTCGACTCGGCGCGACTCGCCGCGCAAAGATTCGCGCCACCTCGGTCGGGCTGATACAGCGCGCATCAATCGGGGCGGAGGGCTCCAATAAAACACAAGATGGGGTCGCCACTTGTCATCGAAAAATACGGGTCTGCGCGATTTGCGCCAGCGTTTTTCTGCGCTGTTTCAGGACCATGAAATCTTCGTTCGCACCCACGGCCATGTCCGCTTCCTGCGCGTCAGCGCCGTCTGGCAAAAGCGCGTCGCGCTGATCGCCGGCGCCGTACTGCTCGCATGGGCAGGCGCGACGCTCGCCGTGCTCGTCAACCAGCTGCTGACATCGGGTGAGCGCGCCGCGATCGCGCAGCAACAGGCCGCGGCCGCCGCATCCGAAGCGCGGATCGCGAAATATCGCGACAATGTCGCCGAAACCGCCGCCGACCTCGAAGATCGACAGGAACAGCTCGAAGAATGGTCAAAGGTGCATTTCGGCGTCGAACCCGCCGCGGTGACGCCCGAAATCGGGACCGAGGGCGCTGCGCCCGCTGCCGGCGCAGCCAATACGGCACCGCCGAAAACGACCGCGATGATCGACCCGAACCTGCCGCCCGAAGCGCAGGTCCTCGCCCGGCTCGAAGCGCGGCAGGAAGATTTTGCGACGCGCCTGCTCACCGCGGTCAACGCCCGCGCGGCCAAGGCCGAAGGCGCGGTTGCCAAATTGGGCCTGAACCCCGCGGCGCTCGTTCGCAACGCGGCGGCCGGTCGCGGTGGTCCGTTCATCCCCTATCGCGGCCGCGCTGGCCGCGCGAGCACGCTCGGCAAATCCTTCGCCGCGCTCGAAAGCGCGCTGTTCCGCATGGAAGTGCTCGAACGCACGCTCGTCGCGATTCCGTCGGGCCAGCCCGCGAACGTTCTGATGCTCTCGTCGAGTTTCGGCTATCGCAGCGATCCCTTCACCGGCGCGGGTGCGATGCATTCGGGGCTCGACTTCCCCGGCCCGATCGGGACGCCGATCCTTGCCGCCGCGCCCGGCCGCGTCGTCTATGTCGGCCAGAAATCGGGTTATGGCAATGTCGTCGAGGTCGACCACGGCCAAGGTATCCTGACCCGCTATGCCCACTTGTCGGGCTTTACCTCGACCGTCGGCGCGCAGGTCGCCCCCGGTCAACAGATCGCCAAGATGGGCTCGACCGGCCGTTCGACCGGCAGCCACCTGCATTTTGAAGTCCGTTTGAATGGCGTCGCGGTCAACCCGCGCCGCTTCCTGGAGGCTAAAGCCGATGTTCTCGAAGTCAAAGACGACGCAAGGCAGCGAGTCGGTTCCGTCGCTGCCGTCCGTGGTGCCCGCTAAGATGGCGACCGGCGCGCGTCACACGACCTTTTCGATCCTGGGATCGGATGTCGTCGTCACCGGCAATGTCGCCGCCAGCGTCGACCTGCATGTCGACGGCAAGATCGACGGCGACCTGAAATGCGCCAATCTGGTCCAGGGCGAAGCGAGCGAGATAAAGGGTTCGGTCGTCGCCGAAACCGCGAAGATCGCGGGCCTGCTCGACGGTGCAATCGAGGCAAAGACGTTGATCGTCCATGCCACGGCGCGGATCACCGGCGACGTAACTTACGAAAACATCACGATCGAAAATGGCGGCAAGGTCGAAGGCAAGCTCAGCCATCGCCGCCACGGCGCCGCTGCGGCCAAGGCGCCGCCGCCGCTGGAAGTGATCGAGAATAGGTCGGCGACCGCCGGCCTTTGATCCGCAGGCCGCGCGCTGCCGCGGCCATCAGTTCGACCGGGCGACCTCGCGGCCGGATTCGGCGCTCGGCGTATCGCGGTGCCGCTGGACCACGACCTTGTTCCGCCCGCCACGCTTTGCGTCATAAAGCGCCGCGTCCGCCAGCCGATACAATTGCTGGAAATCGCATGCGGGACGCACTTCGGCAACGCCGACGCTGGCGGTGACCAATCGGTCGCCCACCACCTCGCCATGATCGCAGGCGGCGATCCCGCGGCGAATGCTTTCGGCGAAGCGGGCAAGGATGATCCCCTCCATCCCGATCGTCAGCAGGCCGAACTCCTCGCCGCCGAGCCGCGAAACGGTGCACATCGGCCCTTCCCAGCGCGCGATCCGGCTGGCGATGCCGCACAGCACGACGTCCCCCGCATCATGCCCGTAAATATCGTTGATCGACTTGAACCGATCGATGTCCACCAGCAGCAGCGCCGCTGGCAGATTGTCGGCGCGCGCGCGGTCGAGCAGCGGCGTTACACTTTCGACGAAACCGCGGCGGTTGGGCAGGCCCGTCAGCGGGTCGCGCCGCGCAAGCTGCTGCGCCTGCGCTTCGGCGCTGCGGGCATGGTCACGCTCGATCCGCAGGTGCGCGAGTCGGCGCGTCGCGGCCGCCGCCAGCCACAGCGCCTGCCAGGTCGCGGCGACGAGCACCGCCAGCTTCGATCCGCCGCCCCAAAATCCATCCTCGACATCGACGATATGGATGAACCCCAAAATCGCCATCGGCAGCCCCCATGCCGCCAGGAAATCGCGCGCCTCGATCGACCCGCGGCGCCACGCCCAGCCGATATAAGCGGTCACGGCCAGTAGATCGGCAAGAATGACCAGCCCGAGCGCGTCGGCAAGCAGACCAAGGCTATCGCCGCGGATCAGGGCGAGCGGGATACCGGCGAGGCCGACGCCAAGGCCCAAAACGAGCGCCAGGGTGCGAAGCGCCCTGGACGCCCGTGTGCGATCGACGGCGGTGACCGCACTCGCCGTCGCCAGTGCGATCGCAAGGCAGGCGAGGAAGGTGCAGATCTGGGTTGTGACCGTCCCCGCCAGTTGCGGCGCCAGCGCAAGATGCATCTGCGACCACAGGCCGCCCCACAACAGCATCGTTCCCGCCCACGCCGCCTGCCAGGCCAGATATTGGCGGCGCACCGCAAAGGCGAGCGACAGGCTGTAAATGCAGCTGACAAGAAGCAGGGTGAGCGCGGCGCCGACCGCCGCGGCCATGCCCGCCGATTGCAGGCTCGCCTCGGCCTTGGGGATGATCCTCGCATGGACGAACTGGTGGCCCGACAGGCGATCGAAACGCATCGTCACCGCGGTCAGCGAGACGGTGCGGTCGGGTGCCTCGAACAATATCTGTCCGCCAGCGCGCCACTGTGATCCATAATCGCCCGCGCGCACACGCTGCCAGCGCGTCGTCCCGTCAGCGTAGGAAAAGGCGACAGCGAGGCGGTCGAACCGCGATTGATGCACCATCAGCGCGACGTCGCCGCGCTGCGCTGCGGCGCCATCGAGCGGCGCGCGCAGCCACAGGCTGCCCCGCTGATAGTTGGCGGGCACCCCGCGACACGAAAAACGCAGCGTGGAAAGGCCGTCGTCGGGCCGCGCCGCCTCACTCACCGCGTGGCAGACGTCGCGATCGAGCGCGAGCGTCCGCGCCGCCGCAGGCGCCCCCGACCAGCCGAGCGCAAGGGCGGCGAGCCCGAGCAGCAGCCGGCCGCATAGCGTGGTCACAAGATCGCCCGCCGCAGTCATGCGGGCCCTATCGCATCAATATGTTCGGAAATGTTTACCATCGCGCGAAAACCGGGGGATCAACGCCGGTCCGGGCGGCCGACGCGCATCCGGACCCTGATCCGGTCGCCCAGCCCGATCGCCTCCGCTGTCTGGACCGCACGCTTGATCGGCAACAGATAGCGCCCCTCGCGCGGGAACAGCGAGGTCGCAAATTCGCTCGTTCCGACGCGCGCCACCACCGGGACGACGCCCCAGCCATAGCTGGTGGTCATCGCGGCATGGCGGATCGCGCCGACATGCGCCTCGGGAACCGGCGCAAAGAAAAAGGGCGCAGGACCGCGCCACTCGATGATCGCGGAGTCAAAGACGATGTCGGCGTCGGTCGGCATCAGTTGCGCGGCGCCTGCCGCCGATAGCTCAACGCCTCGGCGATATGGATGCGGCCGATATCCGCGGCGCCCGCCAGGTCGGCGATCGTCCGCGCGACACGCAGGATACGCGTATAGCCGCGCGCCGACAGCCGCATCGCGTCGGCCGCCTGCGCCAACAGGGCCCGCCCGGCCTCGTCGGGGGTCGCGACGGCTTCCAGCAGGTCGCCGTCAATTTCGGCATTGGTCCGCGCCTTGTGCCCGGCATAGCGCGCGGTCTGCACATCGCGCGCCGCCGCGACGCGTGCCGCGACCTCTGCGCTGCCCTCGGCGGGCGGCGGCAGGACGAGGTCGGCGGCGCTCACCGCCTGCACCTCGACGTGCAGGTCGATGCGGTCGAGCAGCGGTCCCGAAAGCTTGGCCTGATAATCGGCGGCGCAGCGCGGCGCGCGGCTGCACGCGAGCGCGGGGTCGCCGAGATGGCCGCAACGGCACGGGTTCATCGCGGCGACCAGCTGGACGCGCGCCGGGAACGTCACATGCGCGTTGGCGCGCGCGACGCTGACCTCGCCCGTTTCGAGCGGCTGGCGCAGCGAATCGAGAACCCCGCGCTGGAACTCCGGCAATTCGTCGAGGAACAACACGCCCAGATGCGCAAGGCTGACCTCGCCCGGCCGCACGCGCAGCCCACCGCCGACGAGCGCGGGCATCGACGCCGAATGATGCGGGCTGCGAAACGGCCGCGCGCGGATCAACCGCCCGCCATCGAGCTGCCCCGCGACCGAGGCGATCATTGACACTTCGAGCGCTTCGGCGGGCGTAAGCTCGGGCAATATGCCGGGCATACACGCCGCCATCAACGACTTGCCGGCACCGGGCGGCCCCGACATCATCAGATTATGCGCGCCGGCGGCGGCGATTTCGAGCGCGCGCTTGGCGGTTTCCTGGCCCTTCACCTGGCGCAGGTCGGCGGTGCGTACGGGTATCTCGACCTCGCCGGGCACCGGCGGCGCGAGCAGCGCATTGCCCTTGAAATGATTGAGCAGCGAGAGGAGGTCAGGCGCGCCGAGCACCTCGACGTTGCCCGCCCAAGCCGCCTCCGGCCCCTGCGCCGCGGGGCAGATCAGCCCAAGCCCGGCGCTGCCCGCATGGATCGCGGCGAGCAATACGCCTGGCGACGAGGCGATCCGACCGTCCAGTCCCAACTCACCGACGACGACATAAGAAGCGAGCGTTTCGGCATCGATCACTCCCATCGCGCCCAGCAATGCGAGCGCGATCGGCAGGTCGTAGTGCGAGCCTTCCTTGGGCAGGTCGGCGGGCGACAGGTTGACGGTGATAACCTTCGGCGGCAGCGACAGGCCGATCGCCGCCATCGCCGCCCGAACGCGCTCGCGGCTTTCGCCGACCGCCTTGTCGGGTAGCCCGACGACGACGAAGCGCGGCACGCCCGGCGTTATCTGGCACTGCACCTCGACCCCGCGCGCGTCGATGCCGAGATAGGCCGTGGTTGAAACGACTGCGACCATATTCCCCCCGGAACAGCACCGATGTGCCCCCTTTGTTCCGATGCCCTCTTTAAGCGAAGTGGCGGGAAGGTCGAGTCTTTTTCGGAAGTTGGCGAAAGTGCCGCGTAGCGCAACCGCGATTGCAGGTTTGACAACATACCAACTAGTCGGTATGTTGATTCGCATGACGACAAATCAGCCCGCTTCTGTCCCCGCTGCCACCGCGCGCGATGTCCCCCCGGCGGGCGACGGCGGCGCCGGGGCGCGCGCCCCGCGCGGCAGTGCGCGCGCCAAGCTGATTGCGGCGGCACATGCGACGGTCCGCAAACAGGGCTATTCGGCGACGACGGTCGACCAGATTTGCGCGGCAGCGGGCGTGACCAAGGGCGCCTTCTTTCATCATTTCGCCTCGAAAGAGGAGCTGGCGGTTGCCGCCGCGGAGGGCTGGACCGAGCGCGCGCGGCCGATGTTCGAGCTGGCGCCGCATGTCCGGTTCGACGATCCGCTCGACCGCCTGCTCGGCCATATCGATTTCCGCCTGTCGATGCTCGACGGCCCGACCGAAGATTACACCTGCTTCGTCGGCACGATGGTGCAGGAAGCCTATGCGACCAGCGATCGTATCCGCGCGGCGTGCGAGGCGAGCATCAACGCCTATTGCCAGGCGCTGGCCCCCGACATCCAGGCCGCGATGGACATATATGACGTGCCCGCGGACGTCACCGCGATCGGCCTAGCCCAGCATGTCCAGTCGGTCCTGCAAGGTGCGTTCGTCCTGGCGAAAACGACGAACGACCCGGCGATTGCGCGCGGCACCGTCACGCACCTGAAGCGTTATGTCCGAATGCTGTTCGGCAGCAAAGGCGCGGCATGATGCGACAGGTAATTGCGGCCGCGCGCCGCCCACGCTGACGTGAACAACCCGATACCCCCAAAGGAGAGAAGATGATGCCCCAGATGATTTTCGTGAACCTGCCGGTGACCGACCTCGACAAGTCGAAGGCCTTTTACGAGGCGGTCGGCGCGGCGCACAACCCCGCCTTCACCGACGACACCGCCGCGTGCATGGTGGTCGAGGAAGGGTCGATCCACGTCATGCTGCTGACCCACGAAAAATGGGCGACCTTCACGTCGAAGAAAATCCCCGACGCACACACGACCGCGCAGGTCCTGCTTTGCGTGTCGGCCGACAGCCGCGACGCGGTCGACGGACAAGTCGCCAAGGCGGTCAAGGCAGGCGGCAAGGCCGACCCGACCCCGCGCCAGGAATATGGCGACTTCATGTACGGCCGCAGCTTCGAGGACCCCGACGGCCATATCTGGGAAGTGATGTGGATGGATCCCGCCGCCGCCAGCGGCGAGATGCCGGCCGAAGCCTCGGCCTAGGCCGGACCGAGGAGGGGATGGCGCCACCCTTGCACCGGCGCCGCCCCTCCTTCTTCCAATCCAGAGGAGCCGACGATGAGCTTCCAAGCCTATATCGACAATGTCGAAACCAAGACCGGCAAATCGGCCGAAAACCTGAAAAGCATCGCGATCGACAAGGGCCTTGCCGACGAAAACGGCCTCGCCCCCGGCGTCAAGGCCACCGCAATCATTGACTGGCTGAAGGCCGATTACGGCCTGGGCCACGGCCACGCGATGTCGATCGTCGCCTGGATCAAAGGGAAGAGGAACTGATTATGCCCGTCAATCCCAACGCCAGCATCGAAGTCACCGCCTTCGACTGGGTGCCCGATTTCGCGCGCGGCTATGTCCGCGACCTGCGCCCGCGCTGGGCGTGCGAGGAAATCGGGCTCGATTATGCCGAACATCTGATCAGCGCGGTCAACCGCCCCGCCGACCATTTCCTGTTCCAGCCGTGGGGACAGGTGCCGGTGCTGAACGACGGCGGCATCCGCCTGTTCGAGAGCGGCGCGATCCTGCTCCACCTCGCCGAAAAGGACGCGCGGCTGATGCCCCGCGATCCGCAGGCCCGCGCCAACACGCTCGCCTGGCTGTTCGCCGCCTATAACAGCGTCGAGCCGATGCTGTTCGAGCTGGGCAATGTCGACATTTTCGCCGCCGAAGAGGAATGGGCGAAGCTGCGCCGGCCCAGCCTGATCGAGTTCATCCAGGGTCGGCTCGGCCGGCTGAACGATGCGATGGGCGATAAAGACTATCTGACCGGCGAGTTCAGCGTTGCCGACATCGCGATGGCGACCGTGCTGCGCGAAGCCGTCGAGGCGGGGCTGATCGCGCAGCAGCCGCGGTTGCAGGCCTATCTGGACCGCTGCCTCGCGCGCCCTGCCTTCCAGCGCGCGATGGACGCGCAGCTAGCCGCCTTCAGCGAAGAAGCGGGCCCACCCGCCTGACGAGCGCAGTCGAAGGACGTCGCCATGCCCCATCCCGATCCGCCCTTTCGCGCTTATTCCCTCCCCCTTCATGGGAGAGGTAGCGAGACTTGGCGGCACAGCCGCCTCGTCGCAGCGGTCGGGGTGCGCTCTCGTCCCGACGCGCCGGTGCGAGGCCGCACGATCACCCCCAACCAACTGCGCCTAGCCGCGTCGCGGCAAGGCTCCATATCCTTCCCCCATCGAGGGGGAAGGGAAACACTCCAGGCCCCCGAAGGAGAGAGACGATGACCTATGTAGAAGGATTTGTGGTCGCGGTGCCGACCGCCAACAAGGAAGCCTATCGCAAACATGCCGCCGACGCGGCGCCGCTGTTCAAGGAGTTCGGCGTCGCGCGCATGGTCGAATGCTGGGGCGACGACGTCCCCGATGGCAAGGTCAACGATTTCAAGGGCGCGGTGCAGGCCAAGCCCGACGAAACCGTCGTGTTCAGCTGGTTTGAATATCCCGACAAGCAGGCACGCGACGCCGCGAACGAAAAAATGATGAGCGATCCGCGGATGCAGAGCATGGGCGAAGCGATGCCGTTCGACGCCAAGCGCATGATCATCGGCGGCTTCACATCGATCGTCGACGACCGCGCCGCGGGCGCGACCGCCTATGTCGACGGCTATGTCGTGCCCGTGCCCGACGGCAACAAGGACGCCTATCGCGCGATGGCGGAAAAGGCGTCCGAAGTGTTCCGCGACTATGGCGCGACGCGCGTCGTCGAGGCGTGGGCCGACGATGTGCCCGACGGCAAGGTCACCGACTATGCGCGCGCCGCGCACAAGAAGGATGGCGAAAGCGTCGTCTACAGCTGGGTCGAATGGCCGAGCAAGGACGCGCGCACCGCGGGCTGGGAAAAGATGATGACCGACGAGCGGATGAAGCACGATCCCGCGACCAACCCGTTCGACGGCGCGCGCATGATCTACGGCGGCTTCGTCCCGTTCGTCGAGGCGTAACGCTCCAGATCCTCCCCGTGCCGCAGGCATGGGGAGGTGGCAGCGGCGCAGCCGCTGACGGAGGGGCGATGGCGCGACGTCGCCGCCCCTCCACCATCCTTCGGATGGTCCCCCTCCCCATCGCTTCGCGACAGGGAGGATCAGTGGGAAGAGAACCGATGGCAGATATACAAAAACCCGAACACCGGACCGCCTCATGCCAGTGCGGCACGGTGAGCCTCGAACTCACCGGCAAGCCGATCGTCGCCGCGACCTGTTATTGCCATAGCTGCCAGACGGCGGGGCACGCGTTCGAGGCGCTTCCCGGCGCGCCGCCCGTGGTCGGCGCGGATGGCGGGACGCCCTATCTGTTGATGCGCAAGGACCGGCTGACCTGGCGGTCGGGATCGGACCAGCTCGCGGAGCATCGGCTGACGCCCGATTCGCCGACGCGGCGCTTTGTCGCAACCTGCTGCCATTCGCCGATCGCGCTCGAATTCACCAAGGGGCATTGGCTGAGCGTCTATTCGGACCGCATCGCCGCAGACGAAAGGCCGGCCGCCGAGATGCGGACGATCGTCGGCGACCGGCCCGAGGGCGTCGAGCTGCCGGACGACATCCCCAACTATCCGGCGCCGACGGGCAGGTTCCTGTGGCGGCTGCTGACCGCCTGGGCCGCGATGGGCTTTCGCGCGCCGCCGATCGAGATGACGAAAGGATATGCGCGGTGAGCGATCCCATCGAATGCGCCGACAGGCTGAATCAAGGAGAGAGACGATGAGCGAAGCATCCCATTTCATCTGGTACGAACTGATGACCCCCGACCCGGCGGGCGCCGCGCGCTTTTACGGCGCCGTCGTCGGCTGGACCATCGCCGCCGACCGCGACCCCGCCGCCGGTGACATGGATTATCGCATGATCGGACGCAGCGATGGCGGCAATGCCGGCGGCGTGCTGGCGCTTACCGCCGACATGATCGCGGGCGGCGCGCGGCCGGTCTGGCTCGGCTATCTGCACGTCGACGATGTCGATGCGGCGATTGCGGCGATCACCGCCGACGGCGGCGCGGTGCAGATGCCGGCGATGGACCTGCCCGTCGGGCGCATCGCGATGGTGACCGACCCGCAGGGCGCGCCCTTTTATATCATGGACCCGATCCCGCCCGAGGGTGGCGGCGAAAGCGACGTCTTTTCGATGACCGAACCGCAGCGCGTGCGCTGGAACGAACTGGCGACGAGCGACCCCGATGCCGCAATCGCCTTTTACAAAAAGCATTTCGGCTGGGGGCAGGACGGCGAAATGCCGATGGGCGAGCTTGGCGCCTATCGCTTCATCCAGCGCGGCGGCGACATGATCGGCGCGGTGATGCCTTTGATGGAAGGCTATCCGGCGCCGATCTGGTCCTATTATATCGGCGTCGACGACATCGACCGCGCGCGCGCCGCGGTGGCCGCGAACGGCGGCACGATCACCAACGAACCGATGGAAATCCCCGGCGGCGAATATGCGATGAACGCCATCGACCCGCAGGGCGCGCCGGTCGGCTTCGTCGGCCCGCGCAAGGCATAACCCACCCATCCGGGAAAGATCAGGAGAGAGACGATGACCAGCCAACCGACGAGCCAGCCGGTGAGCCTGTGCCTGTGGTACGACAAGGATGCCGAGGAAGCAGCGAAATTCTATGCCGCGACCTTTCCGGACAGCCGCGTCGGCGCGGTTCACAAGGCGCCCGGCGATTTCCCCGGCGGCAAGAAGGGCGACGCGCTGACGGTCGATTTCACCGTCCTTGGCATCCCGTGCGTCGGGCTCAACGGCGGCCCGGTCTTTCCGCACAGCGAAGCCTTTTCCTTTCAGGTCCACACCGACACGCAGGAGGAAACCGACCGTTACTGGAATGCGATCGTCGGCAACGGCGGGCAGGAAAGCGCGTGCGGCTGGTGCAAGGACAAATGGGGGCTCAACTGGCAGATCACGCCGCGGGTGTTGACCGACGCGACGATGGGGAATGATCCCGCGGTGGCAAAGCGCGCATTCGACGCGATGATGACGATGAAAAAGATCGACATCGCGGCGATCGAAGCCGCCGTGAAAGGTTGACGCCATGCTGATATTCTACGGCCATCCCTTCTCATCCTACGCCTGGAAAGCGTTGATCGCGCTGTATGAAAAGGGCCTGGATTTCGACTATCGCGCGCTCGAAACCGAACCGCCCTTCACCCATTATGACGAATTGCGGGCGCATTGGCCGGTCGGACAGTTCCCGCTGATCGTTCACGACGGGCGCCCGCTGTTTGAATCGAGCATCATCATCGAATATCTGGATCAGATGGGCGCCGAACCGCGCTTGATCCCCGCCGACCCCCGGACGGCATTGGAGGTCCGGTTTCTCGACCGGATATTCGACAATCATTTTCAGGCCCGTTTTCAGGCGGTCGTCGCCGAATATCTGCCCTTCATCACCGAAACGCCCGACCCTGCCCGCGTCGAACGCGCGCGCGACCTGCTCGAAAAGGCCTATGGCTGGCTCGACGCGCGGTTGCCCGACGATGGCTGGGCGGTGGCGCCGGACTTTACGCTGGCCGACTGCGCGGCGGCGCCGGCGCTTTTCTATGCCGACTGGGTCCATCCGATCGACCCGCGCCATGCGCGCGTGCGCGCCTATCGCGCGCGGTTGCTCGCCCGGCCGAGCGTGTCGCGCTGCATCGAAGGCGCCCGCCCCTATCGCGGCTTTTTTCCGTTCGATGTGTCGGGCCGCGACTGAGACAATGGGCGTCCCGGAACGGGGTTAACGCCGCGCTGACGTTGCCGCTTTGCCATTTGGTCATCGCGCCCGCGCGAAGGCGGACGCATGGCTTCGCCGACCGCCCTTTTGCGCACGCTCATCGCCGCCGCCTTCGCGACGGTGCTGGCGTTCGCCCCGGTGCAGGCGCAGCAGGTGACGACGATCACCACCACAACCGTCACCTGGACCTATGAGGATGCTGGCGGCGCCGACGAATATTTTGGCGACGAATATTTTGTCGACGGTGCCGCACTGCTCGATGACGCGGCGCTTGCCGACGACGCCGATTTCGCCGCCACCCGCCGCTATGCGCCGGCCGCCACGCTCGCGACGCTGGGGCAGGCGAAGGCGCGTTTTGGTCCTTTTTCGGTGATCGACGCCAGCACCGTCCGCATGGCGGGCGACGTCACCGCAGCGACGCCGCGCCAGTTCGCGGCGATGCTCGCCGCCTTTCCGGGGCTGAAGCGGCTCGAAATGATCGACTGCCCCGGCAGCCTCGACGAAGAAGCGAACCTGATCCTCGCGCGCGCGATCCGCCGGGCGGGGATGGAGACCGTGGTTCCGGCGGGCGGCTCGATCCGTTCGGGGGCGGTCGAGCTGTGGCTCGCCGGGGTCGCCCGCCGCGCCGCGCCCGACGCCGAGTTCGGCGTTCACAGCTGGGCCGACGAATATGGCCGCGAGGCCAGCGACTATCCGGCGAACGATCCGGTCCACGCCGAATATCTGGGCTATTACCGCGAAATGGGCCTCGACGACGGCCGGGCGCGAGCATTTTACGCGCTGACCAACGCGACCCCGTTCGACGACGTCCGCTATCTGACCCGCGACGACATGGCACGCTTCGTCACGCTGGACTGACGCCGCGTCGCGCCGCGGGCTGCTTTATCCTTGTAACACGCCGCCGCCTCCCCCACATCGCGCCCATGGCGAAGCGGAGCCTCTACCAGCGATTGCGATCGACCGCGCAGGTCCGGCTGGCGCTGTTCATCCTCGGCGTCCTGATGATGGCGATTGCGCCGGTCGTCGGCATCCTGCCCGGCCCCGGCTTCATCATCCTGTTCCCGCTTGGCCTGATGCTGTGTTTGCAGAACAGCGCGTGGGCAAAGCGCATCTATGTGCGGTTCAAATGGCGCCACCCGCGCTACGCCGCCTGGACCGACCGCGTGATGCGGCGCGCGAGCGCGGCGCGAAAGCGCGAACGCGAGACTTCGACGACCGCGGCGATTGCGGCGGCGGCCGCCGCCGCAGAGGAGTATCCGCCAGAAAGCTGGCCCAATGACAATTGACTTTGCGCCGACTCTCGCTTATCCGCGCCTCCATCAGTGGCCGCCCACGTTTGGCGGCCCTTTTCTGTTAGAGCTTTTGACGAGAATTAGGGACAACCGCGATGAAGCGTACCTTTCAACCGAGCAACCTCGTTCGCGCCCGTCGCCACGGTTTCCGCGCCCGCAAGGCGACGGTTGGCGGCCGCAAGATTCTCGCCAACCGCCGCGCCCAGGGCCGCAAGAAGCTGTCGGCCTGATCGCTGACGCTTCTGCGCCAGTGAAACTGGTGCGAACGCTTTCAAAACGCAGCGAATTTCTGGCCGCCAACCGCGGCCTTCGCTTTCCCATGCCCGGCTTTGTCCTGCTCGTCCGCCCGCGCGGCGATGACGAGGACGCGCTGGGCATTGGCTATACCGTCAGCAAGAAGGTCGGCAACGCCGTCACCCGCAACCGGATGAAGCGGCGCTTTC
>Ga0155548_116_pt7 | contig 29245 bp, 32 predicted proteins | sample RifCSPhighO2_12_FD_107205 | JGI IMG/M metagenome (GOLD analysis project Ga0155548, IMG submission 107205) | Sphingopyxis sp. RIFCSPHIGHO2_12_FULL_65_19
GCCCGCCCTTCCATGTCCGCGTCGTAAAGCCCAAAATTTCCGTCTTCACGCCGCAGCGTTCGAGCGTGCGCGCGAGGATGTCGGCGCTGATTGCGGCGATGCTGATCGGACGGCCGCGCATCGACCCGCTGTTGTCGATCAGCAAGGTGACGACGGTATCGCGAAAATCGGTGTCGCGTTCGATCTTGTAACTCAGCGATTGGCCGGGCGAGACGATGACGCGCGCGAGCCGCGCCGCGTCGAGCTGGCCTTCTTCCTGGTCGAAATCCCAGGCGCGGTTCTGCTGCGCCATCAAGCGGCGCTGGAGGCGGTTTGCCAGCTTGGTCACCGCGCCCTGCAAATGCGTCATCTGCTGGTCGAGATAGGCGCGCAGCCGCGTCAGTTCGTCGGCATCGCACAATTCGGCGGCAAGGATGATCTCGTCATGCTTTTCGGTGAAGCGAAGGTAATTGAAATCGGGAATGTCGCTCGGCAGGCGATTGGGGCGCACGGGCAACATGCCCTCGTCGCCTTCGCCGCCCATTTCGGGTTCGCCGTCGGCTTCCATTTCCTGCGCATCGGGGTCGCTGTCGCCGTCGTCGGCCTGGTCGCCCGCCATTTCGGCGCGGGCGTCGACCTGGCTCTCGCCGGCGCCGCCATCTTCGCTTTCCTGTTCTTCCTGGCTTTCTTCGGCCTCGGTCTCGTCCTGCTCGCCCCCGTCCTCGGCCCCTTCCTCCAGCGGCTCGTCGCTCTGGATCAGGTCAAGGTGACGAAGCGCCAGTTTCGCGGTTTCGGCGAAGGCCGCCTGATCGTCGAGCAGCATCGACAGCGCGGTGAGGTCGCCGCCCGCCTCCTTGGCGATCCATTCGCGCACCAGCGACAGCCCGGTTTCGGTCCCCTGCGGCGCTTGTTCGCCGGTCAGCGCCTCGCGCAGCATCAGTTCGAGCGCGCTCGACATGGGCACATCCTCACGGCCCTGCGCGCGGCTGATCGGGTCGCTGCGCATCCGCATTGCAAGGCTCGCCGCCAGGTTGCCGCGCATCCCGTCCATGTTCCGCGCGCCCAGCGCCTCGATCCGCGCGCGTTCCATCGCGTCGAATGCGGCGGCGGCGAGCGGCTCGGCGGGACGCGCCGCGGCGTGCAGTTTCTCGCTGTGATGCTTGATGCGCAGCGCATAGCTGTCGGCAAAACCGCGCGCCTCGGCGACCTGGTCGGCGGGCAGGGTGCGCGACGGTGTCGGCACCTTGATCGCCTTGCCGATCTGCGCAGGGGCGTCGGCGGTAAAGCCGACCTCGACCTCGGCATCGCGGGTGACCGCGCGCGCAACGCTCGACAGCGCGGCCTTGAAATCGTCGAGGGGAGAGGAAGCGGTCATGGCAGGCGGCGGTCTTCTAAAGCCCTCCCCCTGGATGGGGGAGGGTTGGGTGGGGGTGCGGTCTCGGCCAAAGCCCTTGTCAGAAGGGTGGCAACACCGTCAATATTGGCGAGCACATCATTGTTCCAGAAACGGATGACGCGATAGCCGTCATTTTCGATTATCGCGGTGCGCGGTGCGTCGATTTCATCATTATGCTGCCCGCCGTCGACTTCGACGACTAGCCTGGCTCGATGGCTCGCGAAGTCGGTAATATACTGACGGATCGGGACTTGGCGGCGAAATCGCCAATCGGGAAAGGCGGTGCGCAACAGCGTCCAGATTTTCCGTTCGGCGTCGGTCATATTTGATCTCAGATTTCGAGCGCGTTTCGTTGCGCCGTCGGGCGGGCTTCGCTTCATCGAGCGACGCTGCCAAGTTTGTGGCAACCCAAAAGGACGCAAAACCTTCCCCTTTGATGGGGGAAGGATACGCAGCCTTGCCGCAAAGCGGCTAGGCGCAGTTGGATGGGGGTGGGGGCGCGGCCTCGCGCAGTCGCCTCGGGCCCAAACCGCACCCCTTCCGCTGCGACTAAGCCAGCAAGCTGGCAAGTCTCGCTGCCTCCCCCATCAAGGGGGAGGGAACCCGATTGTCTCGCGGTCGTGATCGAGAAAGGATGCTCCACTACGACGCGATCGTAACATCTTTTGGCTTCTTGGGAATATAGCTATGCTCGCTTGACCTCGCGGGGGCGGAGGAGCATCCGCGGCCTATGTCCTCCCCCACCATCTCCCCCATGAAACGCCCCTGGATCGTCATCGTCTGCGCCGCCTTCATCGTCACGCTGGCGATGGGCGTGCGCCAGTCGTTCGGCCTGTTCCTGCCGCAGATGAGCGTCGATATCGGGATCAGTCGTTCCGACTTCGGCCTTGCGATGGCGCTCCAGAATTTGCTGTTCGGCCTGGTTCAGCCCTTCGTCGGTGCGCTCGCCGACAAGCATGGCGCGGGGCGCGTCGTGCTGGCGGGCGCGCTGCTCTATGCGCTCGGGCTGATCGGCGCGGCGTTCGCGACCGACGCGATCGGGCTGCACATCAGTTTCGGCATTTTTATCGGCATGGCGCAATCGGCGACGACCTTCGTCGTCGTGCTCGGCGCGGTCGGGCGCGTGGTCAGCCCCGAAAAGCGCAGCAGTGCATTCGGCATCGTCACTGCCGGGGGCTCGCTCGGCCAGTTCCTGGTCGTGCCGCTGGCGTCGATGCTGCTCGGCGATATCGGCTACCACCACACCTTGTGGATCATGGCGGGCCTCGTCGCACTGTGCGGCGTGCTGGCGATCGGGGTTTCCGGCCGCACCGACACGCCGGGAACGCTGCAAACCGAAGAACAGAGTGCGCGCGAGGCTTTGCGCGAGGCGGCGGCGCACCGCGGTTACTGGCTGCTCAACGCGGGCTTTTTCGTCTGTGGTTTCCACATCGCCTTCATCGCGACGCACCTGCCCGCCTATCTCGACGACAAGGGGCTGGGGATCGAGATCGGCGCGCAAGTGCTCGCGCTCGTCGGGCTGTTCAACATCCTCGGCTCATATGTCTTCGGTCGCGCGGGCGATCTGCTGCGTCAGAAATATGTGCTCTCGGCGCTCTACACCGCGCGCTCGGCGGTCATCGCACTATTCCTGTTCGTGCCGTTGAGCCACGCCAGCGCGCTCGTCTTTGCGGGCGCGATGGGCTTCCTCTGGCTTGGCACCGTGCCGCTGACCAGCGGCATCGTCGGCCGTATCTTCGGCATTCGCCACCTGTCGATGCTCTACGGCATCGTCTTTTTGAGCCACCAGCTCGGCAGCTTCTTCGGCGCCTATACCGCCGGGCTGATCTTCGACGCGACCGGCAGCTACAATATTGCCTGGGGCTTTTCGATCGCGCTCGGGCTGTTCGCCGGACTCGTCCACCTGCCGATCGCCGACGCGCCGGTCAAACGGTTGCAACCGGCGTGAGGGTGGCGCGGCAGGATGCGATCGCGCTGGCGCTGTTCGGCCTGATCGCCGCGGGCGGTTTGTGGCTGTGGACGGGCGAGGGGCCGGTCGTCTGGCTCACCAATTTCGCCATCATGTGCGGCTTCTAGGCCCTTATTGCGGCTCGTCGACCTCGGGCGTGCGGTGGCAGATCGCGTCGTCGCCGTCCTTGGGCACCGTCGGATCGGGGAGCAACCCGAACACATGGGTCCATGGCGTGGCGGTGCGTTCGGCGCGCGTCCGCTTGTTCGCGACGACGTCGATGAAATCGCGGCACGCGACGGCGCTGCGCAGGAAATTGCTGTGCCCGGTCGACCCGCGCGAGACGTCGGTCGTGTCGATCACGGTCAGGCCGGCGCGCGCCGCGGGATAGCAACGCTCGGGCAAGCCTTTGGCTTTCAGGTCGGCGGCCTCGAACGGGTTGAAGCAATAGGGCGAACCGAGGCGGGGATAGCCATGGATCGCGCGCGATGCCGCCAGCGCCTTGTCGGCGCGCGATGTATAGACGGTGATGCGGCGATCGTTCGCGACGCGCCGCGCCGACAGCACTTCTTCCTCGATATCGCGCTCGAACGTTTCGCGGTCGATGTCGGGGGAGGCGAGGATGATGTTCGAGATATTGCTGCTGTCGGCGCTGCTCGACGTGCGATCGACATAGGCGATGGCGGGGATGACGAGCCGAGCACCCAGCGAGTGCGAAACGACGACGATTTCCTTGACCCACCCCTGTTCGGCGAGCGATTTCAGGAAGTCACGGAAATTGCGGACGTCGTGATACATATTGGTCTCGTCGACGACATAGCTCAGCAATTTGCCCTGCGACGGCCAGCTATATTCGATGATCGGCCCGTCGAAACCCGTCATGCGCGCAATCTGGGCCGCATCCTTCGATGTCGTCGAAAAATTCTCGCGGTAACCATGAACGTAAAGTAGCACGCGGCCCTGTTTGCGGTCGGTCTCGGCTTGCAGCGCCCGCCACCAGTCGGCGGACGTCTGGAACGCGATCGGCGCGAGCAGCCGCTTTTTCTTGCCGACCGTCACATCGCGCGGCGCGTTGAAGCGGCCATAGCGCATCTGGTCGCCGCGGTGGTGGAGAAGCTCGATCTCCGCGGTGCGGCAGTCGGGCAGGCGGCTCGTCGCAAAGAAATAGGGCAGCGCCTCGCCGTCGATCGCTGCCCCGGGCTGCGCGGTGCAACGCGGGTCGGCGACATAGTCGGCATGGCGGACCTTGCCATAATCGACCGCCGCGATGCTGCACCCCGATAGCGTCAGCGCGGCGCATGACGCCACCATCAGGTGGCGCAGCGCCATCACTTGGCAACGACGCTTTCGGGCAGGTCTTCGCCGAATACGCGCTGATAATATTCGGCGACGATCATCCGCTCTGCCTCGTCGCACTTGTTGAGGAAGGAAAGGCGGAAGGCGAAGCCGATATTGTTGAAGATCGCGGTGTTCTGCGCCCAGCTGATCACGGTGCGCGGCGACATGACGGTCGAAATATCGCCGTTGATGAAACCCTGCCGCGTCAGGTCGGCGACCTTGACCATATTCGCGACCGTGGTTTCGTCGGTGTCGGGCACCTTGGCGAGGATGATCGCGCTTTCGGTCGCGGCGGGCAGGTAGTTCAGCGTAACGACGATGTTCCAGCGGTCCATCTGGCCCTGGTTGATCTGCTGCGTCCCATGATACAGCCCGCTCGTATCGCCAAGCCCGACGGTGTTCGCGGTCGAGAAGAGGCGGAAATGCGGGTTCGGGCGGATCACGCGGTTCTGGTCGAGCAAAGTCAGCTTGCCCTCGGTCTCGAGCACGCGCTGGATCACGAACATCACGTCGGGGCGGCCGGCGTCATATTCGTCGAAGACGAGCGCAGTCGGGGTCTGAAGCGCCCAGGGGAGCAGGCCTTCGCGAAACTCCGTCACCTGCTGGCCGCCCTTCAGCACGATCGCGTCGCGGCCGACCAGGTCGATACGACTGATGTGCGCGTCGAGGTTGACGCGGATGCACGGCCATTTCAGCCGCGCCGCAACCTGTTCGATATGCGTCGATTTGCCGGTGCCATGATAGCCCTGCACCATGACGCGGCGGTTGTATTTGAAGCCCGCAAGGATGGCGAGCGTGGTGTCGCCGTCAAAGACATAGGCGGGGTCGAGGTCGGGGACGCGCTCGTCGGCCTCGCTGAACGCCGGCACCTTCATGTCGATATTGACCCCGAAAACCTCGCGCGCGTCGACCTCGGTATCGGGCGCCGCGAGCAGCGTCGAGCCGTGGTGATCGGGAAGGCTGTTCGGGATATCGGTCATAGGTCTTGTCCAGCGATCAAGGTCAGGGAGAGTCGCCGCAAGGCGTGCTTCGCCGTCGCGGTATCGTTGTCCGTTTCGCCTTGCAACGCCTTTTCAGAGCAATCCAAGCGCCTTCATCACCGCCGACTGGTCATAATAGGGGCGTTCGCACACGATCTTGTCGCTGCCGGGCGCGAATTCAAAACTGGCGGCCATGCGAATGCGGAACGCCTTGCCGGTCGGATCGATCGTCCGCGGGCCGAGCTTCAGCGGCCCCAGATGCGTGCCGGTCAGCCAGAATTCGACCAGCACGGTGTCGGTCGCTTCGTCCGCCGCGATCGCGATGACCTCGTTCGCCTGGTCGGGAAAGGGCTCACGCGATGCTGCGAAATAGGAACGCACCGCCGTTTCGCCGTCAAACACCGTGCCGGGGCCGAGCAGTTCGTATCGCGGATGGTCGAAGGTCGCGATCACGCCATCCCAATCGTGCGTGATTTCGAGCGCCATATGGCGGCGCACCACCTCGATACGCGCGTCGTCCAATTCGCTCATCGTCCCTCTCCCTCAGGCAAAGGCCTTGGTCTTGCGGAGCAACTGATAGGCCGCAACCACCTCTCCCAGCCGCGACTCGAAACTGCGGTCGCCGCCGTTGCGATCGGGATGATAGCGGCGGACCAGTTCGCTGTAACGTCGCCGAAGCGCGGCACGGTCGGCGTCGACGGGCAGACCAAGCAATTGCATCGCGGCATGTTCCTCGCGCGAAATGCCAGGGTTGGCGGCCTCGCGCCGCGCTTCGTCCATCCGCTGGCGAAAGCGCGCACCGAGCGCGTCGATGGGGTCTTTGAAATCGGCCCAGCGCGGCGGCAGGTCGGCGCTGCCCGCCGCGCGGAAAGTGCGGCTTTCGGTTTCCCAGCCCGCGGTGGGCGATTGCGCCGCCATGATCTGGTCGGCGCTCATCCCGTCAAAAAAATTATAGCCGGCGTTGAATTCGCGCACATGGTCCAGGCACAGCCAGCGATATTGCGGCGGTCCGTCGGGCGAGCGCGTCCACGCCATCGGCGCGCGAAACTCGCCCGCCTCGCGGCAACCGGGTGCGGCGCAGGGTTCGTCGCGGGGGACACGGCCATGGAAACGGCTGGGGCGGGAAGAAGACGGCAAAACGGGCTTTCGGAATCGCGAGGAGGATATTGGGGAGGCCTTATAATTTGGCGACGAAGCGTTTATGGTCAACCCCATGAGCAATAAAGGCCCCGCACAGCAAGAGATGGAAAGCCTGCTCGCCGCAGCTTTTCCCGAAGCCCGTTTCGCCGTCAGCAATGACAGCGCCAGCCATCGCGGCCACAGCGGCGACGATGGCAGCGGCGAGTCGCATTTCAGCCTTGCGATCGAATGGGCGGGCTTTGCGGGCATGAACCGGGTCGCGCGCCAGCGCGCGGTGAACAAGGCGCTGGGCGACCTGCCGGGACAGCGCGTCCATGCGCTTGCAATCAAGGCGACCGCGCCGGGAGAGGGGTGACATGTTCGCGCTCGCCGCGCTGGCGCTGTTCGCCGATGCTGTGGTCGCGCCGCCGTCGAGCGCACCGGCAGCGTTGGTGTTCGATATCAACGGGCGGTCCTATCGGCTGCCCACGCCCAATGGCTATTGCGTTCCGCCCCAACCGCCCGCGGCGGCGACCGGCGAGCATGCGGGCGCCAACGGCCATATCGTCGCCAACCTTGCCTATGTGCAGGATTGTATGTCGGCGAGCGGCGATGATGGCGGCGACCAGAATTTCATTCATCTGAAATATGTGAAAAATTTCAATCCGAACGCACCCTCGCGTGCGGCCTATCTGGCGTTTGTGGCAAAACAGATGGGAAGCGCGAGCTATATCGGCGAACAGGAATCCGAGGCATTCGCCGAGCGGGTCGAGCGGCGGATGAAAAGCACGACGGGCCGGAATATCGACGCGCAGATATCGGCGGTCCACCTCGGCCATGACGACCTGTGCGTCTATCAGGCGCGAACGATGGCGGTTGCGTTGAAGGGTGACGAGGTGGGGACGATCCGGATGGCGGGCTGTACGACCTGGATCAACGGCCGCGTGGTCAGCATCGATGTCGGCAGCTGGTCCGACCGCGGCCTCGGGTTCGGGGCGATGGTGCGCCAGTTGCGGGCCGTCGCCGCATCGATCGTGCCGCCCGAATGACGGATCCGCGCCAGAAAGAGGACTGAGATGACGACCAAGGTGAACCTCGCCGAAGCTTTCGCGACCATCCACGATCACTGGAACCCGCGCGTCGCGGGTGACATCAATGATTTTCAGGTCAAGCTGGTCAAGCTCGCGGGCCAGTTCGACTGGCATCACCATGACAGCGAAGATGAATTGTTCCTGGTGGTCGCCGGGCGGATGAAAATGGCGTTCCGCGACCGCGATGTGATTATCGAACCCGGCGAGTTCATCATCGTGCCGCATGGCACCGAACATTGTCCGGAGGCGCTGGACGGCGAATGCCATGTGCTGCTCCTCGAACCCGGTTCGACGCGCAACACCGGTAATGTCGAAACCGAAAAAACGCGAAAGACGCTGGAAAGGCTCGATTGATGTTCACTGTCATCACCCCATCGACCCACGACATCGGGGCGTTCGACGTGCGCCGCACGCTGCCCAACAAGGCGCGCACGATGGTCGGTCCGTTCATCTTCGTCGATCAGTTCGGCCCGGCGCATTTCGACATCGGGCAGGGCATGGACGTGCGCCCGCATCCGCACATCAACCTGTCAACCGTGACCTATTTGTTCGAGGGCGCGATCGACCACCGCGACAGCCTGGGCACCTATGCGACGATCCGCCCCGGCGCGTGCAATTTGATGACTGCGGGGCGCGGCATCGTCCATTCGGAGCGCACGCCCCCCGCCGAACGCGCGACGGGGTCGGCTATTTCGGGGATGCAGACCTGGCTGGCGCTGCCCGACGGCAAGGAAGAGGTGGACCCGGCGTTCGAGCATGTGCCCGCTGACAAATTGCCGCTCGTCGAGGATGGACAAGTCTCGGCGCGCGTGATCATGGGCAGCCTGTGGGGCGTCACCGCGCCGACGACGCAGCATGCCGCGACCATCTATGCCGACATATTGATGAACGCGGGCGCCAGCCTGCCGATCGATGCCGAGGCGGACGAGCGCGCGGTGCTCGTCGCGCTGGGCGATGCGACCCTCGATGGCGAGCCGCTCGACCGCTATAGCCTCTATATCCTGAAACCCGGACAGGCGATGACGCTTCGCGCGACAAGCGATGCGCGCGTGATGCTGCTCGGCGGCGAAGCGTTCACGACGCCGCGGCACGTGTGGTGGAATTTCGTCAGTTCGTCGCGGGACCGCATCAATGAGGCAAAGGCCGAGTGGAAGGATCGCAGGTTCCCGTTGGTTCCCGGCGACAGCGAAGAGTTCATCCCGATCCCCGAAGTGCCCAAGACGGTAAGTTATCCGTGAGCCGATAACGGCGGATATCCGCTACCCCAGCCACTCGATCCACGCGCCGTGCGCGTGCGCCTGCCCCAGCTTTTGCGGGGGCCCGCCGCCCGGCCAGTGTCGCACCACCAGTTCGTGATGATGCACGGTGCGATTGGCTTCGAGCGCGATCCACGCCAGCGGCCGTTCCGCGGTCGCTTTTGCGCCGGCGGCTTCCATCGCGGCGGTAACGCGCGCCTGCTGGTCGGCGGGAACATATTGCCAGACGATTGAATGCATCAGCACGCGCGTCGTGCCCTCTGCCTGCGGACGCGCGAGTTCGGCCTCGACAAAATCGGCGGCATTCGCGCGGATCAGCTGCGGCGGCTCCGCGGTCGCGGCGGCGATTGCGGCCTCCATGCGCGCAAAGCGGATATGATGTTCGGGCCAGATATAGGCCTTCAGCCGCAGCGCCTGCGCCGGGTCGGACAGGTCGACGGGCGCGACGTCGCATCCCTTCAGCCCCGCGAAGCCGATGCTGTGCTGCGGCGGGTGGTTGCCGCGCCACTCGGGCGCGAACGCCATCGCACCGGGCAGCGGTCCGACATGAACCCCGGCCAGATCGTAATGATAGCGGTCGATCATCAGGTTGATCCCCGCGCTTGACCCGATTTCGATGCAGTCGAACAGCGGCGGCAGGCCGCGGTCGGCGAGCCACAGCATCGCGGCGATGAAGTTCGATGACCGTCCCGCCTCGTTCGTCTGCGGCGGCCCGTCGAGCCAGGGAAGCAGCGCCGCCTCGTGCCGGTGCACCGCGCCCGCGACGATCGCGGCGTCGTTGATGTCCTCGGCATCGGCATAGATCGGCGCCAGCTCGTCGGCGGCGCCCGACAGATGCAGCGCATGGATACCCCCCGCCGCGCGCAGCGGCAGCGCGTCAGCGAGCGGGGCGCCCGGCCAGTCTGCGATGCGGCGCGCGAATTCGCTTGCGGGCGCGTCGAGCAACGATCCCAGCGCGGCGACGATGCGCGCGGTGACCCGTGCATCATTGTGGCGGCAATAGGCGACCTGATTGGCAAAGGCGGTGCGGACCGCGTCACGCCCGGTTTCGGTCATGTCGATGAAGTCGTAGCGGTCGCTCATTGCCCTTTTTCCTCCTGCCGCTTATGGGCGCGCAAGCTTATGCCCGAACCGATCATCTTTGCTATCCCGAAAGGGCGCATCCTCGAAGAGGCGTTGCCGCTGCTGGCGCGCGTCGGGATCGAGCCTGCCGCGGATTTCTTCGACAAGAAAAGCCGTGCGCTGGTGTTCGCGACGAACCAGCCGCACATCTCGCTGATCCGGGTGCGTGCCTTCGACGTCGCGACCTTCGTCGCGCATGGCGCGGCGCAGCTCGGCATCGTCGGCTCCGACGTCGTCGATGAATTCGATTACAGCGAGCTTTACGCCCCCGTCGATCTTGGCATCGGCCATTGCCGCCTGTCGCTCGCCGGGCCGGAGGGCAGCGCCCCGCCGGGCGCCAACGAGCTGGGGGGCGAAAGCCACATCCGCGTCGCAACCAAATATCCCGGCACGACGCGCCGCTGGTTCGCGGCGCAGGGCATCCAGGCCGAATGTATCAAGCTCAACGGCGCGATGGAGATTGCGCCGAAGCTGGGCCTTGCCTCGCATATCGTCGATCTCGTCTCGACCGGGCGCACGCTGGTCGAGAACGCGCTCGCCGAACAGACGATCATCAGCGAAGTGTCGGCGCGGCTGATCGTCAACCGCGCGGCGTTCAAGCTGCGCTCGGCCGAGGTGCCGGCGCTGGTCGAAAAATTCCGTGAGGCGGTCGGCGATGCGGCGGCTTGACGCGTCCGATCCCGGCTTTGCCGAACAATTCGATGCGCTGGTCGATGACCGGCGCGAAAGCGCGTCCGACGTGTCGGCGGACGTCGCGGCGATCATCGCGCGCGTGAAGGTCGAGGGCGACGCCGCGCTCGCCGACTATACCGCGAAGTTCGATCGCTTCGACCTCGACACCAGCGGGTGGAGCATCTCGACGGACGAATGCGCCGCCGCCTATGACGCGCTGGCGCCCGAATTGCGGGACGCGCTGAACCTCGCGGCGGAGCGCATCCGCGCCTATCACGCGGCCCAGCTGCCCGAGGATCGCGATTATCGCGACAGCACGGGGGCCCGTCTTGGCGCGCGTTGGCGCGGGGTCGATGCAGCGGGGGTCTATGTCCCTGGCGGGCGGGCCGCCTATCCCTCGTCGGTCTTGATGAACATCCTTCCGGCCAAGGTCGCCGGGGTCGGGCGCATCGTGATGATGACTCCGACGCCGGGCGGCGAGGTCAATCCGGTCGTGATGGCAGCGGCGCATATCGGCGGGGTCGACGAAATCTGGCGGGTCGGCGGCGCGCAGGCCATCGCGGCCCTGGCCCACGGCACCGATCGAATCGCGGCCGTCGATGTCGTCACCGGCCCCGGCAACGCCTGGGTCGCCGAAGCAAAGCGCCAGCTTTACGGGGTTGTCGGTATCGACATGGTCGCGGGGCCGAGCGAGATTGTCGTCGTTGCTGACGCGAAGAACGAACCGCATATCATCGCCGCCGACCTGCTGAGCCAGGCCGAACATGACCCGACGAGCCAGTCGATCCTGTTCACCGACGACGCCGATTTCGCCGATGCGGTCGCCGCCGCGGTTGCGCAAGTCATCCCGACGCTCAGCACCGCAGCGACGATGCAGGCGAGCTGGGCCGACAATGGCGCGGTCATCGTCGTGCCGCGCCTTGCCGATGCCATCCCGCTTTGCGACCGGCTTGCGCCGGAACATCTCGAACTCGCGGTCGATGCCGATCAGGCCGACGCGCTGTTTGCCAAGGTGCGCCATGCGGGATCGGTGTTCCTCGGCCGCCAGACGCCAGAGGCGATCGGCGATTATGTCGCCGGCCCGAACCATGTCCTGCCCACCGGACGCCGGGCGCGCTTTTCGAGCGGGCTGTCGGTTACCGATTTCATGAAGCGCACCAGCTTCCTTGCGCTCGACGACGCCAGCCTGGCCGCCATCGGTCCGGCGGCGGTGGCACTCGCGGGCGCCGAAGGACTTCCCGCGCACGCGCTCAGCGTCCAGAACCGATTAAAGTAGAAAAGCCATGAACAAACGCACCCAGTCCCGCTCCGCCGCCCGGCTTGCCGCCGTCCAGGCGCTCTATCAGCACGAGATGGAGGCGACCCCCGTCGCCAAGCTGATCCATGAATTTCACCAGCACCGCATCGGCGCGACGATCGAGGACGCGGAATATGCTGACGCCGACACCGCCTTTTTCGATGACATCGTCAAGGGCACGCTGGCGCGGCGGGAAGAGATTGACGCGGCGATCGTCGCGCGGTTGGCAAGCGGCTGGTCGATGGACCGGCTCGACCGCACGATGAAGGCGATCCTGCGCGCCGGTTCCTATGAACTGATGGCGCGGGGCGACGTGCCCGTCGGCGCCGTCGTCAGCGAATATGTCGACGTTGCCAAGGCCTTTTTCGACGCGCGCGAGGCGGGGTTCGCCAACGGGCTGCTCGATGCGATCGGCAAGGACGTGCGCGGAACCAGCGCATAAGATATCCGTTCGCATCGAACGGACAAGAGCGTCCCTCGTCTAACGAGAGGATAGTATGAGCGAAGCCGATTTCATCGCCCGCCTGCGGAGCATCGCGACAGATCCTGCCGCGCGCGGGCTTGCCGACGATGCCGCCGAATGGGAGGGGCTGGTCCTCACCCACGACATGATCGTCGAAGGCGTGCATTTCCTGCCCGACGACACGCCGCAGGACGTCGCGTGGAAACTGGTCGCGGTGAACCTGTCCGACCTGGCCGCAAAGGGTGCGGCGCCGGTCGGCATCCTCGTCGGCTACAGCCTTGGCGACGACGCGTGGGACGCGGCATTCGTCGAGGGACTGGGCGCAGTGCTGCGCCGCTTCGGCCTTGCATTGCTCGGCGGAGACACGGTGCGCGTGCCGTCGGGCGCGCCGCGCAGTTTCGGCCTGACCGCCATCGGCCGCGCCCCGCCCTGCGGCGCCCCTTCGCGCAGCGGCGCCCGGCCGGGCGACCAGATCTGGGTCACCGGCACGATCGGCAATGCGGGGCTGGGGCTCGCGATGCGGTTGGGGCAGGTGGAACCCAATGAGACCTGCCTTGCCGCCTATAAGCGGCCGCAACCGCAACTTACCTTCGGGCAGGCGGTCGCACCGCATGTTCACGCGATGATGGATGTGTCCGACGGCCTGTTGATCGACGCGCGGCGGATGGCAGCGGCGAGCGGATGCGAGTTTGGCATCATGCTCGAAGCGATCCCGCTGTCGGCGGCGCTGCTCGCTGTACGCCCCGATGTCGTCGATACCCGGCTCGCGGCGGCAACCGCGGGCGACGACTATCAGTTGCTGTTCGCCGCCGATCCCGGCGCGGCGGCGGCGATCCGCGACATCGCGACCGGGCTGAACATCGCCGCCTCCCCGATCGGACATGTCGGGGTGGGGGAGGGAATCATGCTCACCCACCGGGCACAGCGCATCGCGCTTCCAGATCGTCTCGGTTTCATGCACTGACGCGCAAAGCCGCGGAAACGAGACAGAATTACCGGGGTTGCCCTTGGCATTCTTTCTTCCCATAACTCGGCGTCCAAATTTGGGGCGGTCGCATCAGGGGAGAGAGCGAACCGGCATCAATAAGTCGGACGTGCTCGACTGCTATCTTCTGCGTCGCCCTTCTCAATGGGGAAGGAAGCAACACGCATGAATCCGGTTTTGATCGCGATAGCGTGCGGCCTGGTGGCCGTACTCTATGGATTTATTACCTCGCGGCAGGTGCTCAGCGCATCGGCGGGTAATGAGAAGATGCAGGAAATCGCCGCCGCCATCCAGGAAGGCGCCAAGGCCTATCTCGGCCGCCAATATCGCACCATCGCCATCGTCGGCGTCGTTGTCGCCATCCTCGTCGGGCTGTTCCTTGGCCCGATCTCGGCGACCGGCTTCGTTATCGGCGCCGTTCTGTCGGGCGTCGCCGGCTTTGTCGGGATGAACATTTCGGTCAAGGCCAATGTCCGCACCGCGGCCGCAGCGCAGACCGGGCTGCAGGCGGGCTTGACCATGGCGTTCCGCGCCGGGGCGATTACCGGCATGCTCGTGGCGGGCCTTGCGCTTCTCGCGATCTCGGTCTTCTTCTGGTATCTGATCGGGCCGGGCGGGTTCACCGTCGGCGGTGAGGATCGCACGGTCGTCGACGCGCTTGTCGCGCTCGCGTTCGGCGCCTCGCTGATCTCGATCTTCGCGCGCCTTGGCGGCGGCATCTTCACCAAGGCCGCCGACGTCGGTGCCGACCTGGTCGGCAAGGTCGAGGCAGGTATCCCGGAGGATGACCCACGCAACCCCGCGGTCATCGCCGATAACGTCGGTGACAATGTCGGCGATTGCGCCGGTATGGCCGCCGACCTTTTTGAAACCTACGTCGTCACGGTCGGCGCCACCATGGTGCTGATCGCGCTGCTGCTGAAGGGCGCGGGCGACATGCTGCTGCCGCTGATGACCCTGCCGCTGCTGATGGGCGGCGTGTGCATCATCACGTCGATCATCGGCACCTATTTCGTGCGTCTCGGCAGCGGGACGAACGTCATGGGCGCGATGTACAAAGGGTTTCTTGTCACCGCAGTGCTCTCGATCCCGGCGATCTGGTTCTCGACCAGCTATGTGCTGAAAGGCGACATGGCGACCGACATTACGGGCACGACGTTCAACGGCAGCGACCTTTTCTATTGCTCGCTGCTCGGGCTGGTCATCACCGGCCTGATCATCTGGATCACCGAATATTACACCGGCACCAACTACCGCCCGGTGCGTTCGATCGCCAAGGCGTCGGAAACGGGTCATGGCACCAACGTGATCCAGGGCCTTGCCATCAGCCTCGAATCGACCGCGCTGCCGACGCTCGTCATCTGCGTCGGCATCGTCGTCGCCTTCCAGACGGCGGGTATCGTCGGTATCGCCTTTGCTGCGACCGCCATGCTCGCGCTGGCCGGCATGGTGGTTGCGCTCGACGCTTATGGTCCCGTCACCGACAACGCCGGCGGCATTGCCGAAATGGCGGGGCTCGACGATTCGGTTCGTGAAAAGACCGACCTGCTCGACGCCGTGGGCAACACGACCAAGGCGGTGACGAAGGGCTATGCCATCGGTTCGGCGGGTCTGGCGGCGCTGGTGCTGTTCGGCACCTATACCGCCGACATCACCGAATATTCGGCCAAGCTTGGGCTGACCGAGCCGCTGACCTTCTCGCTGTCATCGCCCTATGTCATCGTCGGGCTGCTGCTCGGCGCGCTGCTGCCGTACCTCTTCGGGGCGATGGGCATGACCGCGGTCGGCCGCGCGGCGGGCGAGGTGGTCAAGGATGTCCGCGACCAGTTCAAGGCGAACCCGGGCATCATGACGTATGAGAGCAAGCCCGATTACGCCCGCACGGTCGACCTCGTCACCAAGGCGGCGATCAAGGAAATGATCATCCCGTCGTTGCTGCCGGTGCTGGCGCCGATCGTCGTCTATTTCGTGATCCGCGGCGTTGCGGGTCCGGCGGCGGCCTTGGAGGCGCTCGGCGCGCTCCTGCTTGGCGTGATCGTCGGCGGGCTGTTCGTCGCCATCTCGATGACCTCGGGCGGCGGCGCATGGGACAATGCCAAGAAATATATCGAAGACGGAAACCATGGCGGCAAGGGCAGCGAAGCCCATAAGGCGGCGGTGACCGGCGACACCGTCGGCGATCCGTACAAGGATACCGCGGGCCCGGCGGTTAACCCGATGATCAAGATCACCAACATTGTGGCGATCCTGCTCCTCGCGGCGCTGGCGCACGGCGCGGCATAAGCTGCGCCGGTTCTGTCGATGACGAATGGCCCCGTCGGAGCGATCCGGCGGGGCTGTTTCTTTTCACGAAGCGGCTTGTCTCGCCGCTGCCGCACGCTAGGATTTCATCATCATTATCAGGAGCCAAGCCTTGGATAAGCTGTCGTACCGCCGCCTTTTGATTGCTGCCGCGATGCTCGCGCCTGCGCTGCCGGTCACCGCTGTGAATGGGATGGCCGCCGACACCGCGCTGGCGAGCGCGCGGGTTCCGACGGCGCAATTCGCCAACCGTGCGACACTGCAAATGCCGCGCCTGTCGCCCGACGCCACGAAAATGGCGGCGAAGGTCAGCCACAAGGGCGTCGAATATCTGGCGATCTTCGACCTCACCGGAAAGGCGCAGCCCGACTATTTCCTGAAGACAGAGGCCTATAAGGAATTTGGCGACCGCCGCATCATGAATTGGCGCTGGGTCGGCAACCGCACCCTCGTCGTCACCGCGGCATCGGGCGAAATCGGACTGTTCGAGGGCGAATATGGCCGGTTGTTCAGCTATGATGTCGATGGCAAAAAACTCGCGCCGCTGGCGTGGAAGGATGCCGGCGGCGATGCCAGCAACATCATCCATGTCGATCATGCGAAGGAGCGCATCCTGCTGTCGCGCACGTCGATCGCCTATAGCTATGAAATGCTGAGCCGGCCCGAGGTCGCCGATGTCGACGTGCGCAGCGGCGCATTCAACATCGTGCAAAAACCCAATATCCTGGTCGGGCAATGGGCCGCCGACGGCAAGGGCGTCGTCCGCATGGGCGTCGGTTATGACAGCGACAGCGGCAAGACGCGCGTCCTCTACCGCGCGAAGGACGGCGACAATCTGAAGACCATTTACGACAAGGCCGACCCCAGCTTTTCGGGCGATTCGCTGGTGCCGCAGATCTTCCTTGCCGAAGAGGGCAAGGCGATCGTGACCAGCAATGCCGACGGTTTCAACAAGGTCTACAAGCTCGACCTTGCCACGATGGAGCTTGGCAAGCCGCTGTTTGAAATTCCGGGCTATGACGTCGGCGGCGTCGGCTGCAACCATGAATGCGACACGCTGGAGGCGGTGTACGCCACCACCGAACGGTCGAAAACCTATTGGATGGACCCGCGCTTCAAGGAAGTGCAGGATATTTTTGAAAAGCAATTCGGCGTCGGGAACGTCCAGATCGTGTCGAGCGACCTTGCGGACAAGACCATGCTGGTGTGGGTCGGCAAGGCCAATCAGACCGGGCTATATTATTCCTTCCATACCGAAACCGGCAAGGTGACGCGGATCGGTTATTCCAACGAACTGTTCCGCGACGCGGAAATGAACCCGACGCGGACGGTCGTCTATACCGCGAGCGACGGCGAAAAGGTCCATGCCGTGGTGACCATGCCGCGGCATCGCGCCGGCCAGAAAAACCTGCCGGTGGTGATGATTACCCACGGCGGTCCCTTCGGTCCGCGCGACGAAGAGGGCTTTGGACCCTTCCCATGGCACCAGGCGATCGCCGAACTGGGTTATGTCGTGGTGCAGCCCAATTTCCGCGGGTCGGGCGGCTATGGCCGCGAATGGATCAAGAAGGGGCGCGACAATGGTTTCGGGCTGCGGATGCAGGACGATCTGAATGACGCCATCGACTATCTCGCCGCGCAGGGGATCGTCGACCCCCAGCGCGCCTGCATGATGGGCTGGTCTTACGGCGGCTATGCCTCGGCGCGCGCGGCACAGCGCGATCCGGCCCGGTGGCGCTGCGCGATCGCGGGCGCCGGGGTTTATGACCTGGGCGAGATGCGCAAGTTCGACAAATATTATCTTGGCCGGTTCGGATCCAACTATCTGAGCAAGGGGCCCGCCGACCTCGACGCCGTATCGCCGGCACAGAACGCCACGGGCAAATGGTCGCCGATCCTGATCGTGCATGGGGTGGAGGACAAGCGCGTCCCGATTGCACAGGCAAAGCGGCTCGTCGCCGCGCTCGAACGCGCAGGAAAGGTGAAGGGGCAGGATTACGACACGCTCTACCAGCCCGACAACACGCATAATTTGCCGGCCCCGACCGACGAGGCGCAGTTCCTGGAAGCGACCGAGAAATGGCTCGACCGTTTCAACCCCGCCTATATTGCGAGCGATCCCGACAAGGCACCGCCGGTGATGGCCGCGAAATAGGCGCGCGGGCCGGTCAGTCGGCGGCCGTGGCGGCCATTTTGGCGGCATAGCCCGCCTGCACCATCGCGCTCATCCGGTCGAACAATGCGTCGGGGTCGCTGCGGCGCAGGCTCGCGATCACTGCTTCGGCGCCGTCGGCGACCACCAGTTCGCGTGTTCCGGCGTCGATTGCAGCCAGCATCTGCGCGGCGGCATCGTCGGGTGACAGGCCGTTGTCGATCGCGGCGTCGCTCTCCCCCCGCGTGCTGCCGTCGGCGTTCAGCGCATTGCGGCTGACATTGGTGCGCACCGAACCCGGCGCAACGACCAGAACCTTGAGCCCGAGATGCTCATTCTCCGCCCGCACGGCGTCGTGATAACCGATGATGCCATGCTTTGCGGCGCAATAGGCGCTGCGTAGCGGGACGCCTGCGATCCCCGCGACGCTCGAAATGGCGACAATCTGTCCACCGCCCGCGGCCACCATGCGCGGCAGGACCTGCTGGGTCAGGGCGATCGGGGCGATCAGGTCGACCGCGATAATCTGTTGATAAACGACAAAGTCGGTTTCGATCGCGAGGCTTCGCTGCGAGATTCCGGCATTGTTGACCAGGCCGTCGATGCGGCCGTGCCAGCCCCATGCCTGATCGGCGATCGCGGGCAGGGCGTTATAATCGGTCGCCTCGAACGGCAGAACCAGCGTGTCGGTCGCGCAATCGGCGGCGACCGCGTCCAGCGCCGCGACGTTGCGCCCCGACAGGATCAGCTTGGCGCCGCGCGCCGCGAGTGCGCGGGCCAGCGCCGCGCCAATGCCCGAAGAGGCGCCCGTGATCCACCAAACTTGATCCAGCATACCGGCTCCTTACCTGTAATTTCGTTTCAACCTGAAACGGGTATCGAAAGCCGTCAAGGTGCCGACCGACGCATTTCCGCGCAGGGGTGGCAATTTTGTTGCGAATCTGTTATAATAAATATCAACACGCCGACATCCTGCCTCTTCCCGTCTCTGGGCTGGGGCGCTTTCCGGCGTTCCGATGGAGCCATATCCCTTGTCACTCTGACTGGCTAGCGCCGCCCGAATGCAAATCCCCCTCCGCGAGAGGGCGGGATGCCCCGGTGTTGTCGCACTTTCAGATCAGGGTCAAGGCACAAGAAAAGGAATTTGCATGTCCGTGAACACGCTCTTGTTCGAAGTCGGTGATTATGTCGTTTATCCCAAACATGGCGTGGGGCGCGTCATCGAGTTGCAGAAATCGGAAATCGCCGGGATGCAGCTCGAACTTTATGTCCTGCGCTTTGAAAAGGAAAAGATGACGCTTCGCGTGCCGACGAACAAGGCCGAGGGTGTGGGTATGCGCAAGCTGTCGTCGGACAAGACGCTGAAGGAAGCGTTGCAGGTCCTGACCACCAAGCCGAAGGTGAAGCGCACCATGTGGTCGCGCCGTGCCCAGGAATATGAAGCGAAGATCAATTCGGGCGACCTGGTGTCGATCGCCGAGGTGACGCGCGACCTGTTCCGCGCCGACGACCAGCCCGAACAAAGCTATTCGGAGCGCCAGATCTTTGAAGCGGCGTCGAGCCGCCTCGCGCGCGAACTCGGCGCGATGGAAGAAAGCGACGAAAAGACGGCGCAGGCAAAGATCCTCCAGATTTTGAATGAACACGCGCCGCTGTATTACGCTGAAAAGGTGTAAGCGCGCGGGTTAGCGATAAAGGGAAGGGGCGGTCCGCGAGGGCCGCCCTTTTTCGTTCTTCCCTCTCCCGTCGGGTGAGGGGATGTGACCTCGCCCAAGTTCGCGCGGGCCGAGCCCCTCACCAAGCGCGCCTAGACGGCTGCCCCGCCAAGACTTGCTATCCTCTCCCGACGGGAGAGGAGGGCTACGGGTATGTCGCACTCACAAAATACAGCCCGTCGGGCGGCGCGTTCAGCCCTAGCGCATTGCGGTCCGCCGCCTCCAGCGCCGCCTTCAAATCGCCCGCCGACCATTTTCCATAACCGACAAGTGCGAGGCAGCCGACCATCGAGCGCACCTGGTGGTGGAGGAAGCTGCGCGCTGCGGCCTCGACGATCAGCTCGTCGCCGTGGCGGCTGACGGTCAGCTTATCCAGCGTCTTCACCGGGCTCTGCGACTGGCAATGCGCCGAGCGGAAGGTGGTGAAGTCGTGGAGGCCGACGAGCGCCTGCGCCGCTGCGTGCATCGCGTCGGCGTCGAGCGGCCGCGCGACCTGCCACGACAGCCCCTTGTCCCACGTCAGCGGCGCGCGGCGGTTGACGATCCGATATTCATACGACCGCCCGACGCAGGCAAAGCGCGCGTGCCAGTCGTCCGGCACCACCTCGCACCCGATGATCGCGATCGGCGCGGGACGAAGCTGGGCGTTCAGCGCCTCGGTCAGCTTGAACGGCGTCAGCGGCTTGGCGATGTCGACATGCGCGCGCATGGCAATGGCATGGACCCCCGCATCGGTGCGGCCGGCGCTCAGCACCTGCACCGTCTCGCCCGTGAAACGGTGAATGGCTTCCTCGATCGCCTGCTGGACACTTGGGCCGTGCGCCTGCCGCTGCCAGCCCATATAGGGGCGGCCGTCATATTCGATGGTGAGGGCGAAGCGAGTCATGCGAGCATATGTCCTGAAATTCGTCATGCCGGACTTGATCCGGCATCCATGAGGCTTGGCGCAGCAATGGACCCCGGATCAAGTCCGGGGTGACGAAAAGAGGGATTGGTTAGTCATACCAGCCGCGTCCCTGCCGCAATCGCCCGTCCGCGCAGCAACTCGCCCGCCTCCATCGCCGGCTTTCCCGCGCGCTGGATGCGCGTCGCGCGGATCGCGCCGGGGTTGCAGGCGATGGTGAGCGCGTCGTCGATCGTGACGCCCGGGGGTGCCCCCGACACCGTATCGGCCGGATGCACGACCTCGGCGGCCAGCACCTTGTACCGCTCGCCCTCCAGCTCGAAAAACGCCCCCGGCGCCGGGTTGAACGCGCGAATTTGCCGCTCGACCTGCACCGCGCTGGTCAGGAAATCGAGCCGCGCTTCGCTCTTGTCGATCTTGGCGGCATAGGTGACGCCGTCCTCGGGCTGCGGCGCGGGCGGAAAGGCGTGGAGGTCGCTCAGCACCCGCCGCATCATCAGCGCGCCCATTTCGGCGAGTTCGTGGGTCAGGATGCCCGCGCTCTTGTCCGTCGCAGGGGTCGTTTCGACCAGCCGCATCGCCCCCGTATCGAGCCCGGCGTCCATTTGCATGATCGTAACCCCGGTCTCGGCATCGCCCGCCAGGATCGCTCGCTGCACCGGCGCCGCGCCGCGCCAGCGCGGCAGGATCGAGCCATGGACGTTGAGGCAGCCTTCGCGCGGGGCGTCGAGCACCGCTTGCGGCAGGATCAGGCCATAGGCCGCGACCACCGCGACATCGAGGTTCAGCGCGGCGAAGTCGGCCTGTTCGTCGGCGCCCTTCAAGCTCTTCGGGGTACGGACGGGCAGGGCGTGCTCTTCGGCCCAGACCTGCACCGGGCTCTTCTGCAATTTTTTGCCGCGCTGTGCCGGGCGGGGCGGCTGGGTATAGACCGCTGCGATGTCATGCCCCGCCGCGTGCAGCGCGGCGAGCGTCGGCACCGCAAAGGGCGGCGTTCCCATGAAGGCGATACGCATGGGTGCGGGCTTTGGCGGAGGTGGGCGCGACATTCAAGTCTTGGCGCAGCGTGCCCCTGCGAAGGCAGGGGCCCATCACCGGACCGTACCAGGTTGCGCCGAGCGGAGATGGGTTCCTGCCTTCGCAGGAACACGGGGAATATTGTGCATCCCAAGCACACCCACTACCACCCCGTCATGGCCTCCACCGAAATCGAAGCCCTCGTCCAGCAACTCGCCCGTCTCCCCGGTCTCGGCCCGCGGTCGGCGCGGCGCGCGGTGCTGCACCTGATGAAGAAGCGCGAGTCTGCGTTCGTGCCGCTGCTCGCGGCGCTGCAAACCGTGTCCGAACGGCTCGTCACCTGCACCATCTGCGGCAATGTCGACACCCACGACCCCTGCGCAATCTGCGCCGACCCACGCCGCGACGCGCGCAGCCTGTGCGTCGTCGAGGAAGTGTCGGACCTGTGGGCGCTCGACAAGTCGCGGCTGTTTCCCGGCAAATATCATGTGCTCGGCGGCCGGCTCTCGGCGCTGGAGGGCGTGCGGCCGCAGGATCTCAGCATCGACGCGCTGGTCGCGCGCGTCGCCGCGGGGGGCATCGACGAGGTCGTGCTGGCGATGAACGCGACGCTGGAGGGGCAGACGACGGCGCATTATCTGGCCGAACGGCTGGAAGGCTATCCGGTGCGGTTGACGCAGCTGGCGCATGGTTTGCCGGTGGGTGGCGAACTGGATTACCTCGACGAGGGGACGCTCGCGCAGGCGCTGAGGGCAAGGCGGCCGGTGGCTTGACGTCGGCGCCTCGAGTTCATACCTGCACGCCATGGCCTTACTCCCTATCATAGAGACCCCGGACCCCCGGTTGCGCGTCATTTCCCAGCCGGTCGAGACGTTCGATGCCGAGCTGAAGCAGTTGGTCGCCGACATGTTCGAGACGATGTACGACGCCCCCGGCATCGGGCTTGCCGCGATTCAGGTCGGGGTGCCGAAGCGCATTCTGGTGATCGACCTGCAGGAACCCGACCCCGAAGATCCCGAGGGCAAGAAGGTGATCCGCGAGCCGCGCGTGTTCATCAATCCCGTCTTTTCGGACGAGAGTGAAGAGCATAGTGTCTATTCGGAAGGCTGCCTGTCGGTCCCCGAGCAATATGCCGATGTGACGCGCCCCGCCGAGGTTACCGTCGACTGGCAGGACGAGGACGGCAAGCATCATCAGGAACGCATGACCGGCCTGATGGCGACGTGCATCCAGCACGAGCACGACCATCTGGAAGGCATTTTGTTCATCGACCATCTGTCGCGGCTGAAGCGCGAGATGGTGCTCAAGAAGCTCGCGAAGATGCGGAAGGCGGCGTAAGCGGCGTTATCGGGATGTGTTCCCCCGCGAAGGCGGGGGTCCATCATGGGTCGTATCGGTTTTCAACCATCGGGTGATGGGTCCCCGCCTTCGCGGGGACGCATGTCACCAATGGTGGCGCGAAAGCTACCCCGCCTTCGCCACGCCAACCATCGCGGGGCGTAGCAGCCGGTCTTTCAGCATATAACCCGCCTGCATTTCCTGCACGATCGTGCCCGGCGCCTTGTCGCTCGGGATTTCGAGCATTGCCTGGTGCTGGTTGGGGTCGAGCGGCAGGCCGATCGCCGCGATGCGCGTGATGCCGTTGCGTTCAAAGACGCTCAGCAATTCGCGCTCGGTCGCCTCCAGCCCGGTAATCAGCGGCTTGATGCCTTCGTCGGCACGCTGCTCGTCGCTGAGTGCAGCCAGCGCGCGGCCAAGATTGTCGGCGACCGACAGGATGTCGCGCGCGAACTTCGTTGCCGCATAGGCATGCGCGTCGGCGATTTCCTTATCCTTGCGGCGCGTGACATTCTGCGTTTCGGCGCGCGCATAGAGCAGATCTTGCTGGAGCGCAGCGACCTGTTCGGCGAGTTGAGCGATTTCGTCATTCTCGCCTTCGGCGGGCGCTGCGGTGTCAACGGCTTCGGCTTCGGCGTTCGCGCCGTCGTCGACCGGCGTGTCGTTTTCCATGTTCGTCATAAACCTATCGTATCAGTCTGGAGAGTGATTGTGCGGTGAAATCCACCATGGGAACGATGCGGGCATAGTTCAAGCGCGTCGGACCGATCACGCCCACGACACCCACCACGCGCCCGTCCGATCCGCGATAGGGTGCCGCTATCACGGACGAACCCGAAAGCGAGAATAATTTATTCTCCGACCCGATGAAAATGCGCGTCGCGCTGCCGTCGCGGGCGCTGTCGAGCAGTTGCGCAATGTCCTGCTTGGTTTCGAGTTCGTCGAGCAACTGGCGCACGCGATCGAGGTCGCCGACGGCGCTCTCGTCGAGCAGATTGGCCTGCCCGCGCACGATCAGCACCGGGCGGTCGGCGCCGTCGGAAGACCAGATGGCAAGGCCGCGGCTGACCAGATCCTGCGCCGCGCGGTCGATCGCGATGCGCTCGGCCTCGATCTCGCGGCGCACCCGCGCCATCGCCTCGGCCAGCGTCAGGCCGCCGAGCGTCGCCGAAATATAATTGCCCGCTTCGACCAGCGCCGACGGGTTGAGGCCCGGCGGAATGTCGATGACGCGATTCTCCACCGCGCCGTCGCCCGCGACAAGCACGACGAGCGACTGGTTCGCCGACAACGGGACAAAGGCAATCTGTTTGAGCACCCGTTCATGCTTGGGCACGAGCACCAGCCCCGCGCATGCCGACAATCCCGACAGCGCCGACGTCGCCTGCGCCAGCGCGCTTTCGATCGGACCCGCGTCCGACAGACTCGCCTCGATCTGCGCGCGGTCTTCGGCCGAGGGTTCGGCGACCTGCATCATGCCGTCGACGAACAGGCGCAGCCCCTGTTCGGTCGGCAGCCGCCCGGCGCTGGTGTGCGGGCTGGCGAGCAGGCCGAACTCTTCGAGGTCCTGCATGACGTTGCGGATCGACGCGGGCGACAGGTTCAGCGCCGCAAGCTTTGACAGCGTGCGCGATCCCACCGGCTGGCCGGTCTCCAGATAGGCATCGACGACCAGCCGGAACACGTCGCGCGCGCGCGTGGTGAGTTCGGTGATCGGCGGTGTGGTCATACGGAGGATTTAGGGTGGCGAGGGGCACGGGGCAAGCGTCGCCCGCAATGACGGGTGGCGCAGACGGATCAACCCCGCTAAGCGCGCCGCACATCATCACAGGAGAATCCCCCATGCGCCCTTCCGGCCGCGCGCCCGACCAGATGCGCCCCATCGCCATCGAAACCGAATTTACGATCCACGCCGAAGGCAGCGTCCTCGTCAGCTTTGGCAATACCAAGGTGCTGGTGACGGCCAGCGTCGATGAAAAAGTGCCGTCGTGGATGCGCGGCAAGGGCGCGGGCTGGGTGACGGCCGAATATGGCATGTTGCCCCGCGCGACGCACACGCGCGGTAATCGCGAAGCGGCTAAGGGCAAACAGTCGGGGCGGACGCAGGAAATCCAGCGGCTTATCGGCCGTTCCTTGCGCGCCGTAGTCGACATGAAAAAGCTCGGCGAGCGCCAGATCATCATCGATTGCGACGTGATCCAGGCCGATGGCGGCACCCGCACCGCCTCGATCAGCGGCGCCTGGGTCGCGCTGCGGATCGCGGTCGACAAGCTGCTCGCGGCCAAGACGATCGCCGAAGACCCGATCGTCGACAAGGTCGGCGCAATCTCGTGCGGTATCTACAATGGCACCCCGGTGCTCGATCTGGACTATGACGAGGATTCGGTGGCGGAAGCCGACGGCAATTTTGTGCTGACCGCAAAGGGTCAGATCGTCGAGGTGCAGGCAAGCGCCGAGGGCGCGACCTATGACGAGGAAGGCCTGCTGCGCCTGCTCCGCCTCGCGCGCATCGGCTGCGGCGAGATTTTCGCGGCGCAGGACCGGGCGACGGGGCGCTGATCGCATTTTCGTCACCCCGGACTTGATCCGGGGTCCATCGACGGCGAGGTAATGGATGCCGGATCAAGTCCGGCATGACGAAAATTGAGGTTGTCAAATGACTCATCGAAAACTCGCCCCCGGCAAGCTCGTCATCGCCAGCCACAATGCGGGGAAGGTGCGCGAAATCCGCGCGCTGCTCTTGCCCTTCGGGATCGAGCCGGTGTCTGCGGGCGACCTCGGCCTGCCCGAACCTGAGGAAACGGGGACGAGCTTTCGCGAGAATGCACTGTTGAAGGCGCATGCCAGCGCGTCGGCATCGGGCTTGCCCGCGCTGGCCGACGACAGCGGGCTGGAAGTCGCGGCGCTTATGGGTCGGCCGGGCGTCTACACGGCCGATTGGGCCGAGCGCCAATGGTTCGAGGGCAATCCCGGCCGCGACTGGTATATGGCGATGGGAAAGGTCGAAGGGCTGCTCGCCGAACAGGGGCCGCACGTCGACCGCAGCGGCTGCTTCGTTTGCACCCTCGCGCTTGCCTGGCCTGACGGCCACGCCGAAGTGTTCGAGGGCCGCGCCGAAGGCCACCTGACCTGGCCGCCGCGCGGGACGTTGGGTTTTGGCTATGATCCGGTCTTCGTTCCAACCGGCAAGTCACTGACTTATGCGGAGATTGATCCGGCGGAAAAGCATGCGATCAGCCACCGTGCTGATGCTTTTGCAAAGCTGGTGGCGGGCGTATTTTGATGCAGTCGTCACCCTGGCGTTGGTCCGGGGTCTATGGATTCCGCCTTTCGCCGGAATGACGAATGGGAGTAGGGGGTCCCATGGCCGAGCCGCTCGCCCTTTACGTCCATTGGCCGTTTTGCGTGTCGAAATGTCCCTATTGCGACTTCAACAGCCATGTCCGCGACAGCGTCGATCAGGCGGTCTGGCGCGATGCGCTGCTGGCCGACCTGCGGCACGAGGCGGCGTTGCTTCCCGGGCGCACCGTGGGGTCGATTTTTTTCGGTGGCGGCACGCCCAGCCTGATGCCGCCGACGACCGTTGCCGCCGTGATTGCGGCGGCGGAGGCCAAATGGGGGCTCGCGGCCGACTGCGAAATCACGCTGGAGGCGAACCCCAATTCGGTCGAGGTCGCCAATTTTGCGGACCTTGCCGCCGCCGGGGTCAATCGCGTTTCGATAGGCGTTCAGAGCTTCGATTCGCAAGTGCTTGAATTTCTGGGGCGCGCGCACAGCGAGGACGAGGCGCGCCGCGCCATTGCCACCGCGCAGGAACATTTTGCACGCGTCAGCTTCGACCTCATCTACGCCCGGCCCGGCCAGTCGCTCGTTGCATGGGAAGCCGAACTGGCGGGCGCGCTTGCGTTCGGCACCGACCATCTCTCGCTCTACCAGCTCACGATCGAACCCGGGACGCGCTTTGCGACCCTTGCGGCGAAAGGCGACCTGACCATCCCCGACGGCGATACCGCCGCCGATCTGTTCGACACGACGCAGGCGATGACGGCCGCCGCAGGGCTGCCACGCTACGAAGTGTCGAACCACGCCCGGATCGGGCAGGAGAGCCGCCATAATCTCGCTTATTGGCGCTACGCCGATTACGCGGGCGTCGGTCCCGGTGCTCACGGACGGCGGTTGGGACAGGCGACCGAACGCCACAAGAAGCCCGAGAATTTCATCGCGGCGGTGGAGCGTAATGGGCATGGGTTAAAGGTCGAAGCCGATCTGCCGGCGCATGAACGCGCGACCGAGGCGATGTTGATGGGGCTGCGGCTGACCGAAGGGATCGACCTTGCGCGGATCGAAGCGCGGAGCGGGTTGGCGCGCGAGGCGTTTGTCGACGCGGGGGCGGTAGCGCGATTGGTGGATCAAGGGTTGATGGCGCAGGACGGCGACCGGCTGGCGGTGACCGACGACGGGATATTGCTGCTCGACAGTATCCTTTCCGCGGTGGTGCGGACCAGCTAAACCCCAGCAGACCCGTTCGTGTCGAGCGAAGTCGAGACATCCCTCGACCTTGCGCAGCGCCGGTGGGCATCTCGACTTCGCTCGATGCGAACGGAAAGTGAGAAGGCGGTTGGCTGACGGATTGATCCGCGACTGGGATGCCCATCTGGCGCATGAAAAGCGCCGGTCGGAGCATACGCGCCGCGCCTATATTGCCGCGGCTGAACGTTTTTGCGCCTTCCTGTCGCGGCATCGCGGCGGCGCGGTCGATGCGCCGATGCTGGTGGCGCTGACCCCGAATGATGTGCGCGCCTATCTGGCCGAACGGCGCGGGGAGGGGCTGGGCAATGCGTCGGCGGCGCGCGAGCTTTCGGCGCTGCGCGGTTTCCTGCGTTTCGTCGGCGGATCGAACGCCAGCGTGCCGCAGATGCGCGGACCGCGCGTCAAAAAGGGCCTGCCGCGCCCGGTGTCACCGGCCGAAGCACTCGCGCTGGCGCAGGATGTCGAGGATCATGCCCGCGAAGGCTGGGTCGGCGCGCGCGATTTTGCGCTGCTCCTCCTCCTCTATGGCGCCGGTTTGCGCATCGGCGAGGCGTTGGGCCTGACCGGCGCGGTGCTGCCGCTGGGCGAGACGCTCCGCGTCACCGGCAAGCGAGACAAGACGCGGATCGTCCCGATCCTGCCCGCGGTCGCGGCCGCCGTGTCGCGTTATGCGGCCGCCTGCCCGTGGCCGATTGCAAAGGATATGCCGCTATTTCTCGGCGCACGCGGCGGGCCGCTCCAGCCGGGCGTCGTCCGCGCCAGCGTGCGATCGGCGCGGCGCGCGCTGGGGCTTCCTGAACGCACAACGCCGCACGCGCTGCGCCACAGTTTCGCGACGCATTTGCTGGCCGGCGGGGCCGATCTTCGCAGCTTGCAGGAATTGCTCGGGCATGCGAGCCTTGCCTCGACACAGGTCTATACTGCGGTCGATGCCGCGCATCTGCTCGACATCTACCGCAGCGCGCATCCGCGGGCCTGACATGAAAAATCAATCGGTGCGTGGCTTCCACGTGATGACGCGATAGACATATAGCAGCACGAGCGATCCGATCGCGACCAGTGCAACCGGGCCAACGAACGCATCCATATTGGCAAATTTGCCGCCGAACCAGTTGCCCGCGCCCGCCAGCGCCGAGATCCAGATCGTCGATCCCGCCGCGGTCCAGACCAGGAATTTCGCCTGGTTCATCTTGACCATTCCGGCGGGCAGCGACACCATCGTCCGCGCCACCGGCATAAAACGCGCGACAAACACGATCGCTGGACCATGTTTCAGGAAAAAAGCGTGCAGCCGCTCGACTTCGGTCCAGTCGAGGGTCAGCCAGCGGCCATGACGGTCGATGAAGGGTTTCAGCCGTTCATAACCGATCCAGCGGCCGACGCCGTACCAGATCCAGTTGCCCGCCGTCGTCCCTGCGACTGCGACCGCGACCAGCGTCCAGAAGTCGAAATGGCCCTTGGCAACGGCAATGCCGCCCAGCCCCATGATCACTTCGGACGGGATGGGCGGAAACACATTTTCGAGGAACATGAGGACGAAAATTCCCGCATAGCCCCAGCTTTGGATCAGGTTCAGGATGAAGTCGGTCATGGCGGGGTAACGCGCGGCGGCCTCAGCCGATCCGGCGGACGATCGCGTCCC